>Ga0209630_10002065_pt1 | contig 20089 bp, 19 predicted proteins | sample COG_01_FD_184745 | JGI IMG/M metagenome (GOLD analysis project Ga0209630, IMG submission 184745) | Pelagic Microbial community sample from North Sea - COGITO 998_met_01 (SPAdes) (version 2) | ecosystem: Environmental > Aquatic > Marine > Neritic zone/Coastal water | place: Helgoland, sampling... | reverse complement strand
CTTTGATTTTATTAGAAAGTTTTTCTATCATTTCAGAATTTTTTCTTTCAGAAAGATTTGATAGTTTTTTTTTATTATCTAAAAAAAACTCAAGTTGATCACTTCTCAATGCCTCAACTCTTCTTACACCTGCAGCTATAGATGATTGACTTATAATCTTAAATTTTCCAATTTCAGAAGTATTAGACACATGTGTTCCACCACAAAGTTCTGTTGAAAAAAAACCTCCTTTTTCGTCACCCATAGATAAAACTCTTACTTCTTCGCCATATTTTTCACCAAATAAAGCTAATGCCCCTTTCTTAACAGCTTCTTTGGGTGTCATTATTCTAGTTTTAACATCAGAATTTTTCTCAATTATGGAATTAACATTATCCTCTATTTTTTTAATTTCTTCATCAGAAATAGGCTTCATGTGACTAAAATCAAATCTAAGTCTATCTGGTTCAACAAGGGATCCTTTTTGTGTGACATGGCTACCTAAAACACGTCTAAGAGATTCATGAAGTAAGTGTGTTGCTGAATGATAGGCTCTAATATTATTTCTTCTTTCAACATCAATTTTCAATTCTACATTTTCATTTAATTTTATTGAACCTTTTTGAACTTTTCCGTAATGGACAAATAAGTCACCAAGTTTTTTTTGGACATCAGAAACTTTAAATTCAAAACCTTCAGCACTAATTGTTCCAATATCTCCGACTTGGCCTCCAGACTCTCCATAGAAAGGGGTTTGATTAGTTATTATAATTCCCTCTTCATTATTTTTCAAAACTTCAACTTCATGGTTATCTTTCAGGATTAATCTGACCACACCTTCAGATTTATTTGAGGCGTAGCCTAAAAAATCAGTAGCTCCCATTCTATCTTTAATATCAAACCATAGATTATCTATTGAACTATCACCTGATCCTTTCCAATTTTTCTTAGCAAGCTCTTTACTTTCTTTCATTAATGAGTCAAATTTTTCACTATCGACTTTTAATGATCTATTTTTTAAAATATCTTCTGTTAAATCTAAAGGAAAACCATATGTATCATAAAGTTTAAATGCGACTTCTCCAGGCAATGTATCTTTAACTTTATTTAATTCTTCATTTAAAATTTTAATACCCCTGTCGAGTAAAACTAAAAATTTTTCTTCTTCAGTTTTTAACGTTTCTTTGATTAATGACTGTGCGCGCTCCAACTCTGGATAGTTACCTGACATTTCTTCTAGTAATGTTTTAAAAATATTAAAAAAGACTGGTTCCTTAGCACCAAGTAAATGAGAATGTCTCATTCCCCTTCTCATTATTCTTCTAAGAACATATCCACGCCCTTCATTAGAAGGTAAAACACCTTCAGCGAGTAAAAAAGAGCTTGCACGCAAATGGTCAGCAATTACCCTAAAACTTGAACTATTTTTATCATTAACTTTAATCTTTAAGGTTTCTGATGTTGATTGAATTAATTTTTTAAAATGATCTGTTTCATAGTTATCATGTGTACCTTGTAACAATGCAGCTATTCTTTCTAAGCCCATACCAGTATCTACAGACGGCTTTGGTAAATTAATTCTCTTGTCTTTTGAAATTTGCTCATACTGCATAAATACTAGGTTCCAAATTTCGATAAATCTATTTCCATCTTCATTTTTTGTACCTGGTAAATCACCATCTAAATGATCACCATGATCATAAAAAATTTCTGAGCATGGTCCACAAGGTCCTGTATCACCCATAGACCAAAAGTTATCTGAGGTCGCAATTTTAATTATTCGATTTTCGTTTAAACCTGCTATTTTTTTCCAAAAATTGTAGGCCTCTTCATCATCATGAAAAACAGTTACATATAAACGATCTTTATCTATTCCAAATTCTTTTGTAATTAAATCCCAAGCATAAACAATTGCCTCCTCTTTGAAGTAATCACCAAATGAAAAATTTCCAAGCATCTCAAAAAATGTGTGATGTCTTGGAGTATATCCAACATTTTCTAAATCATTATGTTTTCCACCTGCTCGCACACATTTTTGTGAAGTTGTTGCTCTTTGATATTCTCTTTTTTCTATACCAGTAAAAACGTTTTTGAATTGTACCATGCCTGAATTGGCAAACATTAGTGTTGGGTCATTATTAGGTACAAGATTACTAGACTCAACAATCTCATGATTATTATCTTTAAAATATTTTAAAAATGTATTTCTTATTTCATTTAAAGATTTGTCAGCCATACTTTTAAAATACAGCTTTTTTATTTGAAGTCTAGGTAACAGTAAGGGAAAAAAGGCGCTTAAATTAAGCGCCTTTTAATAATTAAAGATGACTTTAACTAATTCTTTTTTGGTGGAACTGTTTCTTCTTTAGTCTCCACTTTAGGGTCCTCAATTTGATCTTTTGCTGCTTTTTCTGGATCAAGCGGATTTCCTTCAATTTTTTTTGAAATCACCCCAGCTTTTTCTCTTATTGCCATTTCAATTTCTGCAGCAACATTGGGATTTTGTTCCAAATAAAGTTTAGCATTTTCTCTACCTTGCCCAATTTTTTCACCTTTATATGCATACCAAGCACCAGATTTTTCAACTATCTCTGCTTTTGCACCAAGGTCAACTAGCTCACCTACTTTACTAATACCCTTGCCATACATAAGGTCAAATTCTACAACTTTAAATGGTGGTGCTACCTTATTTTTTACAACTTTAACTCTTGTTGAATTACCAATAATTTCATCTTTGTCTTTAATTGCACCAATTCTTCTAATATCCATTCTTACAGATGAATAAAATTTAAGCGCATTTCCTCCAGAAGTAGTTTCAGGACTTCCAAACATAACTCCAATTTTCATTCTTATTTGGTTAATAAAAATCATCATCGTATTAGTATTTGATATTGAGCTTGTCAGCTTTCTTAATGCCTGACTCATCAATCTTGATTGTAACCCAACATGATGGTCTCCCATTTCTCCTTCGATTTCTGCTCTTGGAGTTAATGCTGCAACTGAATCTATAACTATTACCGAAATAGACCCTGATTTAACCAATGTATCTGCTATCTCTAATGCTTGTTCACCTGCATCAGGTTGTGAAATTAATAATTCTTCAGTATTTACACCAAGTTTTTTTGCATAAACTGGGTCTAAAGCATGTTCTGCATCAACAAATGCACATATTCCACCTGCTTTTTGCGCTTCAGCAACTACTTGTAATGCTAGAGTTGTTTTTCCTGAAGATTCTGGACCATAAACTTCTATAATTCTTCCTTTTGGCAAACCACCTATTCCTAATGCCAAATCTAAGCTTAAAGAACCTGTTGATACAGACTCTATATCCATTGCTCTTCTTTGGCCTAGTTTCATCACTGAACCTTTTCCAAAATTATCTGTGATTTGGCTAATTGCTGCCTCTAAAGCTTTATTTTTTTCTTTGCTGTCTACTTCTTGTTGTTTTGTAGATTTAACTACTTTTAGATTGTTTTTAGTCATTTTTTACCTTTTTTTATTGATATAATTTGTGATCGAATCATCTTTTAAATGTACACATTTTGTTCTCATTATCAATAATTAAATTTTTTAACTAAAAATACCTGTATTTATTGAAGTTTTAGATAGTCATTACTTAAATTACCGACTGCTTGTAGTAATTTAAATTGTGAAAGTAAATAATTTCTCTCAGATTCTGCCATACTTATTTTTGATGAAAGTAATAAAGAATTAGATTGTATTACATCTAATGTTGATCTTCCTAGTCCAGACTCGTATTCAACAGTTATTCCTTCATTAGCTATTTCTGCGGCTCTAACCTGTAAAGTGACAGAATTTAATAAACTCCTTGAAGATTGTAAACTAGACCATGCTGTAGCTACATTTGTATCATTCATTCTTATGGCATGATCTAACAATAATTTTTTTCTATTCTGTAAATTTTTACTTCTATTTAAAGATGCTGTATTTTTTCCTCCTTTAAAAATGGGCCATGATATTGTTGCTTTTGCAATTTCTTTTTCACTTTCATCATAGCTTGAACTTAAATCGTCCGTTTTAGTTGAGCTTAACGAGATTGTAGCTGAAGGTGAAAGATCTGCTCTTGCTATAATAACATCTTTTTCAGACTGTTCATAATCTAGTCTTGCGATAATTAAATCTGGACTATTAATCTTAGAAATTTCTATTGCATTATTTAAGCTTTCAGGAATATTTAAATCAAAATCTAATTTTTTACTTAAAGAATCTAAATCTGTAATTGGACCAATTATTTTTTCATATTCTAATTTTGCTGTGACTGTTTCATTTTTTGCTTGTATAAATTTTGCCTGTGCCCCAGCAAAAGAGGACTCGGATTGTGCCAAATCAGCTAAAGTGATCTGTCCCCTTTCAAGTCTTGCTTGATCAGTTTCAACTTGTCGTTCTAACAAATTTAAATTTGTTTCATTAATCTGTAATTTTTCATTAGCAAACACTAACCCCGAATAAGCCTCGATCGCACTATATAAAACTTCTTGTTCTACTTTTAAAAGTTTTGCATCTGCAAGAACTAAACCAATTTTACTTTTTTGCAGTCCTGCGATCCCTGCAAATCCTTTGAAAATTTTTTGTTCTATCACAACTGATTGTGATTTGGGATTAACGTCAGTAATAGAAGAATTGGCCCCCGTTCTATCTGTCAATTTTTTTGTATCTTCTTCACTTTTAGATCCTGAAAGTGTAACTGTTGGTAAAAATTCACTCTTTGATATATTTAAATCTTCTTTAGAAACTTGAATATTTTCTCTCTCAGCATTTAATACTGGATTATTAGTATATGCTAGTTTTAATGCTTGTAATAAATCAATGGCAAATACATTTTGACTAATTAAGCTTATGACTAAAGATATAAAAAAAAATTTTTTTGTCATTTTCTAATTTTTATAGATTGAATTTGGTGGTTATCATTTAAATTCATAACTATTGATGAATTTTTTATTGTATCTTTAAACATTTGTTGTGTAATTCTTTGATAAGTTTGCATAAAATTTAAAACATCATCATTGTTCATAATTTTTAGATTTTTTTTATTTTTTGTTTGTGCTTTTAGTTTTCTTTCTTGCTTCAATCTCCAATTTCTCAACAATTTAAAGTTTTTAGCCTTTAGATACAACAATCCATTTAGTTGTTTAAATAATGTCTTATATTTTGTTTTCAATTGATTATTTACGTAAGTTCTCCATTTAAGATCTCGGTCATGTATTCTTTCAAGGGAATTTATTGGTGTTTTCATTTGTTTTGCTGATTGAAATTTAGCACCTACACACCAACCTTCAAAAATTACCACGTCAGGTTTTGATTTAAGTTTATACCATAAATTTTTACTACAACGATCATCTATTGCTTTATTAAATTTGGGAATCTGTAAGCTTTTAAATTTTTTTGATTTTACTCGTTTAAATAATTCTAATATTAAATTTACATCATGAGTTCCTGGTACACCTCTAGTTTTGAGTAAGGGGTGTTTGCTGCTAGATAGTATTTCTCTTTGTTTTCTTGTTTTGTAAAAATCATCAATTGAAACTTTAAAAACATTTAGTTTGAAGTATTTTTGTAAAATTAATGTTAAAATTGATGAGATTGTAGTTTTGCCTGTTCCCTGCCCACCAGCTAAACCAATTATAAATGGTTTTTTTTTATTAGTTTTTTTTGCAATCCAAAAACTTACTGGAATTAAAAAAGATTTAATCATCTTATCTTTATTCTTAAATTTATCTTTTTTTGTTTCTTGAGATAAAATAAATCTGAAACAATCTTTTTTTACTTTATTAAAACAATCGTTAATTTTTTGCATTAATATTATTTTTTATCAAGGGGGTGGTTTTGACCATCATTGACAGCAACATCTTTTAATTCAAAAGTATTTATTTCGTCTATACATCCAAGATTAAATCCTGTCATGGCAGGATTGGCTCTTGGATTATGATGTGTGTAAATTCCACAAATAGAACAAAAATAATGTTTAGCAACTTTAGAATGAAATTGATAAAGTGTTAATTTATCCTCACCTTTAATAATTTTGAAATCTTCATTTTTAACCATAGACATAATAGCTCCTTTTCTTTTACAAATTGAGCAATTACATTTTAAAACTTTTTCTAAATTACCAGGAACATTTATTTCTGCTTCTACTTCTCCACAGTGACATTTTAATTTTTTCATATATTTCTCCTATAGGTTTATCTCGATTTTAAACATAGCTTCATTTCTTCTAAGCATTGGTAAAGTAAAAGGTTTATCATAGGTAGCCTTTATTCCTGAGCTCAAAATTATTATATTGTTTTTTTTTAATTCATTTTTTAAAATTTCTTTATGTTTAGTAAAATTTTTATCTGAGGCTCTTCCTGAATATCTAATAACAGCATAATAGCCACCTTTAATATCCAATATCTTAACATCAGGGTTAGATGGACTTGGTGTGTTATCTTTGTTAAATTTTGAAGGAAGATAAAATTGCATAGTCATACCTTCTTTTTTTTCTATCTGTGTAACTGGTGTTGTCATACTGATTTCTTCTTTGTTTTCATTGTTACCAGAAATATAATTAAACAGTTTTCTAAAGCTGCTACCTTGGTTTGAGGTTATTGTTTCAATAGCCAACCGGTCAGAATACTTTCTGATTTCATAAATTTTATTTTGCTTCACTACCTCATAATTCGCTTCTTCGTAAGCCATCACTTTAAAAGTTATGATTAAACCCAGGACAATTACTGAAAAAATTTTCATTATTTTAATATCAGCTTAAACTATCTCTGGTTGAAGTTATCCACAAGGCTACAAAATGTAGTTTCAATGTTCACCTTTTGATTCACTTTTGATTCAGTTACAGACTCAAAATACAACCTCTTGCGTGCATTATATAATTAGTCTATAAATAAGAACAAAACAAGAACATGAAATTAACTATTCCTTTTTATCTACATAAAGCAGGTGCTGGTTTTCCTTCTCCTGCAACTGATTACATTGAAGAAGATGTAGATCTTAATGTTCATCTAATTAAAAATGTTCCAGCAACATTCATTATTAGAGTTCAAGGAAAATCAATGACCGATGTTGGTATTTATGATGGTGACTTATTAGTTATTGATAGAAGTTTAAAACCTAAAAATTTTTCAACCGTGGTTGCAAATGTTCATGATGAATTAGTTGTTAAAAGTTTTGTTAAATCTAAAGAAGGTCAATTCTTAACATCAGGCTCAAAAAATATTGAGGATAAAATAATCATTGGTAATGAATCTGAAGTATTCATTTGGGGAGTTGTGACTTATGTCATCCATTCAACGTACTAAAAAGATAGCACTGGTAGATTGTAATTCATTTTATGTTTCTTGTGAGAGGTTATTTAATCCTAAAATTAGAAATAAACCTGTGGTCGTTTTATCTAATAATGATGGCTGTATAATTTCAAGATCAACTGAAGCAAAAGCTCTTGGTATAAAAATGGGGGAGCCTTATTTTAAAGCTAAAGATATAATGCTTAAAAATAAAGTTTATGTTTTTTCTTCAAACTATTCTTTATATGGAGATCTATCTAGGAGAGTGATGAGAACCTTGAAAAGATTTAATCCAGTGTTGGAGATATATTCTATTGATGAAGCTTTTTTAGATTTAAGTAATTATCCTGATGATGAAGTTGAGGATGTTGGAAAAGAGATTAGAAGTATTGTTTTGCAATGGACAGGAATACCAACAAGTATTGGTATTGCAAAAACAAAAACTCTAAGCAAAATTGCAAATCATATAGCAAAGAAAAAACAATCTGGAGTTACTAACTTAATAGGAATTGAACATATTGACCCACTATTAGAAAAAATAGATATCAATGATGTATGGGGAGTTGGCAAACAAATGACAAAATTTTATCACCAAAATGGAATTTATAACGCTAAACAATTAAAAAACATGTCAAACACATGGATTAAAAAAAGTTCTAGTGTTTTAAGTTCTAGAACTGCGTTAGAGCTCAGGGGCATTCCTTGTATTCCATTAGAAACAAAAACTTCAAAAAGAAAAAGTTGTGTAGTATCAAGATCATTTGGTACTAGAGTTGAAAAATTTCAAGAATTGCAAGAAGCTGTTGCAAGCTACTGTTTAAATGCTTCAGAAAAAATTAGATCTGAGTCTTTAATTGCAAAATCAATTACTGTATCTGTTAGAACAAGTCCTTTTCAAAATAGAGGGGTTTATTATTCAAATGCTAAAACTATAGATTTTCCAATAGCTACAAATAACAGTATCGAAATAGTTAAAACTGCTTTGATTGCATTAAATGAAATCTTTATAGATGGATATAGATATCAAAAAGCAGGAATAACATTAACTGGCTTAGTTAGTTCAGATGGTAGCAAAAATTTATTCTCTTCAGAAAAAGATGAAAAAATTAAAGGCTTAATGAAATCTATTGATAGTACAAATTATAGATATGGCAGATCAACACTGAGTTTAGCTAGTGCTGGAATTAACAAGAAGTGGAATATGAGGAGAGATCACTCTTCAAAGATAGATACTGCTGACTTTCACTCACTACCAATAATAAAAGCTATTTGATTTTATCTATGCTTTCAATATTTTCTAAAGAACTATTATATTCTGTAATGTTTTCTCTTTTTGATAAAGTAATTACTGAAAGCATCATAATAATAACCGCTATAACTGGTATTAATGTAATAACTGATATTTTTCCTACGACCAAAAATAAGTAAACAATTAAGAATAGTATAGATCTAATTAGTAAAGTTGTTTTAAAAACTGCAATAATTGAAAGTGAGTGCTTTAGTAAATTCATAAAACTCATTTTTGATGGTCCAAAATATCTTGTACCTCTTTCAGATGGAATATAATTTTTTTCTTTTGCTATCTTGGCCAATGATCCTGAAAAACTACTCCATGTTGCAGGCTCATTAACCATTCTATTGACTATAGACTTAGGTAGACATGTATAATTGCCATATTTAATTGTTTGTCCTGTAAAAACAAAGGTTAAATATTTATGTGCTAAATAACAAAACTTAAACATAAGCCCTTCTGATCTTTTTATTCTATTAGCTGTAACGGCTGTATCTGGATATTCTTTAATTTTTTCAATCAATAAACTAAGCTCTTCAGGTCTGTCTTCTCCATCGGCATCCATTGGAATTACATAATCAAAATCTTCTTTTTCATAAATATATTTTAATCCAGCAGCATTACATCTTGCATGTCCCTTATTTTCTTTCATGTGGATAATTTGAATAGATTCTAAATTTTCTAAACTAGTAGAAAGTTTGAGTTTACTATCTGTTGATGCGTCATTGATTATGATTACAGAAAAATTGATATCTATTTTAGAAGCTTCTAGATTTATATTTTCTAGAAGTTTAAAAACTGACTCCCAATCATTATAAACTGGAATTAAAATTTTTATTTTTTTCATTTATATCCAATACAAATATCATCTATACAAGTAAACTTAGATAACAAATTCAGCTTATCTTCTGTAATAACTCCCTCCCAGGTTGGCCTAGATTCAAGATGATATGATAAATTTCCAGCTAGCCACTCATTTCCAAGTACAACATTAATCGGTTCTTTATGGTCTTGGCTCCAAGCATATTGAGTTTTAATAGCTATTTGTTTTCCTAAATAGTCTGTTCTTTTGTCTTTTTCAGTAATTGAAATATAGGCATAAAGGAATGGTGAAATAAAAAATAGAATTAAAAATGCTGAAATAAATTTATTCAATCTTTTTAAGTTTATTTGAGCCTGAAAAATATAAACAACTAGCACTCCAAAAAATAAATAAAATGGTGTCATCCACATTGTTCTTATCTTTGATCCAGTAATAAATGAGGTTAAAAACATTAATGCTATTGGTGCTAAATTAATAAAAATTAAGAATAGTAACTTTTTATCTTTTAAAGATATTTTAAATTTAAACCTTTTTATCAAAAAAAAAGACATTATAAAAAATGGGATTAATATTCCTATTTGTTTAATCAAAAATGTTATGGGGTAGATTAAATGATCTAATATGCTTGAATTCTCTAAACCTGTTCTTGCCAATCCATAAGTAATAGTTACGAAGTCATTATTTATTAACCATATAAAATGAGGGACTAACAAGACAATAAAAACTTCAAGTGAAATTAAGTATTTAAAATCAAACTTTTTATATTTTTTTATAAAAATTATATAAAAAAATAACAGATCTATTGCTATTAAAAGATAAATAAAAAGATATTTTGATAAAAAACCTATACTTGCAAACAGTCCTAACCAAAGGCAATCTTTAAGGTCTATTTCTTTATTATTAAACAATTTCCAAGAATAAAAAACACATGCTGCCCAAAATGGTAATTGACAAACATTTACATTAAACTCCGGAGTTGTAAAATTATAAAAATAAATACCTTCTAATAAAAGAACTGAAATTAAACTTAAGATTTTATTGTTAAATATTTTTTCTGCAAAATTAAAAACAATAAAGAATGTGGTTATAACAAATATTTGACTTAATAAATAATAAGCCCAATCATTAGATCCAAAAACTTGATAAAAAATTTCTAAGAAAAAAGCACTTGCTGGTGGATGTTTGTTAAAACCCCAATCTAAATTACTACCCCACGCCAAGGCCTCGATAGTATCCAGTGGTAGGTTGTTATTAGTAATTGATGGAATTAAAGTCCATAAGATTAAATGCATTGTGGTAAAAATATAAAATATATTTTTTATATTTATTTTATTAAGCATCATAAGTAAGATTTTATATGAATTAAGCTTGCTTGACACGTATTAATTGCTGAATATACTCCGCACACTTAAATTTAAAAATATGCCTAAAATCTCAAAATCATCATTAAAAAAAACTAAAAGTAAGGTAAAGAAAACGAGTATTAAAGTTAAAAAAGTTGCTCCTAAGGTAAAAAAAGCTATTCCAAAGACTAAAAATTTAGTCTCTAATGAAAAAAAAACTACAGCTGTAATTAAAGTTTCAAAAACGTATATTCCAAAAGATACAGAAAAATACATGTGTGAAAAACATAAAGTTTTTTTCAAAATAAAACTTCAAGAATGGAAAAAAGAATTGGTAAAAGCGAATAATGAAGCTCTTTATAATGGCTCAATAGATGACAACAGTGTTTCAGCTGATATTGTGGATCAAGCTAGTTCGTATACTGATAAAACAGTAGAGATGAAAGCTATCAATAGACAGATAAAATTGATTTCAAAGATAGATCAAGCCTTAACAAGATTAAGAGAGGGAACATATGGATTTTGTGCAGAAACAGCTGAGCCAATTGGCCTTAAAAGATTAATGGCTAGACCGGTTGCTGAGTTATGTATAGCCGCACAGGAAAAACATGAAAAAGAAGAAAAAGTATACGCTGACGATTAAGGTTTAGGAATTTCAGCACCATTTTTTAAAAGATCATATCCTTTAATAACAGCATCTCTGCTTGCAATATCTGTATACCATCTAGTTAAATTTTTATAATTCTTTAGCCCAATATCATGCCATTCATGTCTTGCTAACCAAGGCCAAGTAGCAATATCAGCAATAGTATAATTGTTTCCAGCTAAAAACTTAGATGAAGCTAGTCTTAAATCCAATTCACCATAAATTCTTTTTGTGATTTTAAAATATCGTTCCTCACCAAATTCACTTTTTCCTGGGTTGTAATGATGGAATTGATGGTGCTGCCCTATCATAGGACCAATAGTTCCCATTTGTGCCATAAGCCATTGATTTATTATTGTTCGTTCTTTTGGCTCATAAAATTTATTAAATTTTTCTCCTAAATAAATTAGGATTGCACCTGACTCAAATAAAGACTGTTTGTTGTCATGATCTATTATTACTGGAATTTTACTAAAGGGGCTAATTTTTTTAAAGTCAGCTGAAAATTGTTCATCTTTGGATAAATCTATCTTTGAAAGTTTGTAATCACACTTTAGCTCCTCAAGCATAATTGTAATTTTTTTTCCATTGGGAGTGTCAGCTGCAAATAGCTCTATCACTTTTTTATTCCAAGTCTTTCTTGTGCAGCTTTAGATGTTGTTGTGAATTCAAATCTTAATTTTTCATCAGGTCTTGCATATTTAAAACAACCTCTAGCAGCTAATGCCCCCTCGTGAAAACCTGATAATATTAATTTTAATTTTCCTGGATATGTACAAATATCACCGATTGCAAATATACCTTTTTGATTGGTCTCAAAATTTTCAGTATTAACCTCAATTGTTTTTTTATCTATATTCAATCCCCAATCGACAATTGGTCCAAGTTTCATGATTAATCCAAAAAAACCTAGAACATAATTTGTCTGTATTTCTTTTAGACTTTCATCATCGTGTTTGATTGTAATTGACTCAATATTTTTCTCACCTTTTACAGAATTCAATTGATTTTTTGTAAAAATTTTAATTTTACCTAATTTTTCTAATTCTTTAATCTTATCTACGCTTAATTGAGCTGCGGTAAACTCATCTCTTCTATGCACTAAATTTACTTTTGATTTATTTGATAATTCTATTGCCCAATCCAGCGCCGAGTCTCCTCCACCAAATATTGTAACTGTTTTTCCATCAAAAATGGTTTTGTCTTTTATGGAATAATATAATGATTTATTTTCATACTTTTCACATTCTTTAGGTGAAAATTTTCTTGGTTCAAACGAACCAACGCCACCAGCAATAATTATGTTTGGGGTTTCAAACTCTTTATCTTTATTAGTTTTTACAATCCATTTATCATTGATCTTTTTGACTACTTCTACTCTCTCGTTAAGATGAAAATTAATATTAAAAGGTTTAATTTGCTCAATAAGATTATCCGTTAGTTCTTTACCTGTGCATTCTGGAACAGCAGGAATATCGTAAATGGGTTTATCTGGATAAAGTTCTATGCACTGTCCTCCAATTTTATCTAAATTATCAACTATCTCACAATTTAAACCTATAAGACCTAATTGATGGGCACAAAATAATCCTGTTGGACCTGCTCCAATAATTAATGCATCTATTTTTTTCATTTAACCTTGTTTTGATGGAATACTAACTGTTAGCCCATCTAGCTCATCTGTAATAATTAATTGACAACTTAGTCTGCTATTTTTTTTTGGTTCAAATGCCATATCCAACATATCTTCTTCACCATCCTCTTTTGTTGGAAGTTTATCAAACCATTCATCTTGGACATAAACATGGCAAGTTGCACAAGCCATTCCACCACCACAATCAGCATCAATTCCTGATATATCATTTTGAACTGCTCCCTCCATTACAGACAGGCCATTTGAAACATCAATGGTTTGGCTTTTTCCCTCTGGTTGGATGTAAGTAATTTTTGCCATTGAATTATATATAGTAACATAAAAAAAAAGGGCAAGTACGTAAAAACATACCTGCCCTTTTAATTATTTAACTTAGTAAAACTATCTAGCTCTACCAGGTTGAGTCATTGCTGCTGCCCAAATGATTAGACCAAAAGCGATCTTGTTCAAGAAGTCAGCTGCGTTGTAAATCACGTTTAGTGAGTTAGCATCTACACCACCTGTTAAGTAACCAAATACATAACCTAATGGGTAAATAGCCCAACCAACTGTAACGATCATTCTCATAGCACCAAACGCAGTAACAAGAGCTTTGTTTCCACTTTTCGCTGCCATTTTACCTGCTTCACCTGAAAATACTTCATATAAGATGTAGATCCATCCAGCCATACCGATAATGAAACCAAGCATAGAATTGATGTAACCTGCTTCTCCTAAGTATCCTCCAACTAGCATTACTAAAGTACCAAGCATTAATCTCCAGAATACTCCAGAGTTTGCTTTACCTACTGCTGCAAGAACAAAATAGAATTCTAGCATCAATAGTGGAACTGTAATTAACCAGTCAATATATCTGTAAACTGTTGGTGACTCACCAGTCATGATCCATACTTCTCTCATGTACATGTAATGTATGAATGCAATACCAGTAACTAGTCCTGCAACAGTGATTGAAACTCTCCAGCCAGCTGGAACTGAACTTCTTTCTAAAAAGAAGAACACAGTTGCTGCTAAACAAGCCATTGACACAAGCCAGAATGAAATTCCAACAAAGTCATCAGATGCTAACAACACAGTTTCGGCATTTGCTACACCTGAAGCACCCATTAGGGCAACAGCTGTAAGAGCAAACAATTTTAGTTTTTTCATAAAAAACTCCCTCTTATGTTAGTTTTTAACTTTAGTTTATATAAACTAGACTTAAAAAAATATTAAGTCATGTTGGTGGTTGATTATCAAAATTAATTAGATTTTTGAAGACTTAATTGCAACTTATTTAGGTTGATTTTGCTTACTTTTTAAATTTTAATGCACTTTATAATTTAATAAACTCAAAAAAACGTTCAAAACGGATCATGATCAATGTCTAATAAATTTGATGAAATTTACAAAAAATCTATTCAAACGCCTGAAAAATTTTGGGAAGAAGTTTCGAAAGATATATTTTGGTTTAAAAAACCAACAAAAATTTTAAATAAAGACAACCCTCCCTTTTACAAATGGTTTGAAGATGGAGTTACTAACACTTGTTATAATGCTTTAGATATACATATCGACCAAGGAAGAGGTGAAAAGCTAGCATTAATTTACGATAGTCCAATTACTGGAAACAAAAAACAGTTTACATACAAAGAATTAAGACAAAAAGTTTCAAAATTTGCAGGGGCTCTTAAAAATCAAGGAGTAAACAAAGGTGATAGAGTTATAATCTATATGCCCATGATCCCAGAGGCGGTTATAGCAATGTTAGCGTGTGGAAGAATTGGAGCAATTCACTCTGTTGTATTTGGTGGTTTTGCTTCAAATGAACTTGCTAGCAGAATTGATGACAGTAAAGCAAAAGTAATAGTCACAGCTTCATGTGGCTTTGAGCCTGGCAAAACAGTTGAGTATAAACCACTTGTTGATGCTGCAATTAAAATGGCTTCTCATAAAATAGATAAAATGATCTTATTTCAAAGAATAGATCATACGGTGGAATTAGATGCGCCAAAAGAAATTAGTTGGAGTGAGGCACTTTCAAATGCAAAAGAAGTTGATTGTGTAGAGATGAATTCAAATGACTTGGCTTATATTTTATATACCTCGGGAACTACAGGTATCCCAAAAGGTATTGTTCGAGATATTGGTGGTCACATAGTTGCTCTTAAATGGACTATGAAAAACATCTACAACATTGATGCTGATGATGTTTGGTGGTCAGCAAGTGATATCGGTTGGATTGTTGGTCATTCTTATATTGTTTATGCTCCTTTGTTTAAAGGATGCACTACAGTATTATTTGAAGGAAAACCTGTTGGCACTCCTGATGCTGGCACTTTTTGGAAAATAATTTCAGACTATAAAGTAAAATCACTTTTTACAGCACCAACTGCTTTTAGAGCTATTAAAAAAGAAGATCCTGAAGGTAAGTTTTTTTCAAAATATGATTTAAGTAAATTTGAGTCATTGTTTTTAGCAGGTGAGAGAGCTGACCCAGACACAATAAAGTGGGCAGAAAATTTATTAAAAGTGCCAGTAATTGACCATTGGTGGCAAACTGAAACAAGTTGGGCAATTAGTTCAAATTGTACAGGTATTGAAATGATGAAAACAAAATACGGTTCAGCATGTAAGGCAGTCCCTGGTTATGATGTTAAAATTATAAAACCAGATCAAACTTTGGCAAAACCTAATGAGATGGGTGATATAGTTGTTAAACTTCCGTTACCACCTGGCACTTTTCCAACGCTTTGGAATGCTGATAAAAGATACAAAGATAATTACATGACTAATTATGAGGGTTTTTATGAAACTTATGATGCAGGTCATATAGATGAAGATGGTTATATTTGGATTATGTCTAGAACAGATGACATTATAAATGTTGCCGGTCACAGGTTATCAACTGGAGCCATTGAAGAAGTTTTATCAGAACATCAGTCAGTGGCAGAATGTGCGGTGTTAGGAATTGCTGATAAATTAAAAGGTCAATTACCAATAGGATTAGTGGTGCTTAAGTCTGGAGTTGAAAAAGACCATGAAACTATTTCAAAAGAATGCATAAAAATGGTCAGAGATAAAATTGGGCCTGTTGCTGCATTTAAGATTGTTATTGTTATTAAAAGGTTGCCTAAAACCAGATCTGGAAAAATCCTTAGAGGAACAATTAGAAAAATTGCTGATAAAGAAGATTATAAAATGCCAGCTACAATTGATGATCCATCAATTTTAACAGAAATCAAAGAAGATTTAATTAAAAATAATATTCTTAATTAATGACTAAAACATATATTTTTTTAATAGGTGCAATTTTTTGTGAAGTAGGAGGAACAATGTTGTTACCTGTTTCACAAAATTTTACAAAACTGATACCTACTGCAGCACTTACTATTTTGTATCTATCTGCATTCTATCTTTTAACTTTTGTAGTAGACAAGCTTCCAATTGCAATTGTCTATGCAACATGGAGTGGCCTTGGAATTTTTACAATCGCAATTCTTGGTTATATATTTTTTAAACAAACATTAGCTTGGCAAGCAGTTTTAGGATTATTTTTAATAGTAGTTGGTGTTATTCTAGTAAATAGTTTTACAATTAAGCTTAGTTAAATTCTAAAGGAGTTCCTTCTGGATCTCCTAAAATTTTACCATCTCTCATCTTAATATGACCATTAATAATAGTTGATACTGGCGTTCCCTTAAATTCAAATCCATTAAATGGTGACCAACCACATTTACTTTCGATATTTTCATTTTTTATTTGGATCTTTTTATTCATATCCACAATTGTAAAGTCGGCATCAAAACCTTCTTTAATAAAACCTTTATCTTTAATTCCAAATATTTTAACTGGATTTTCACATACTGAGTTTATCAATTGTTCGAGAGTTAACTTTCCATCATTAACATGATTTAACATTACTGGGATAAGTGTTTGAACACCAGGCATTCCAGATGGTGAATTTGGATATTTTTTTTCTTTGTTATCTTTTAAATGAGGAGCATGATCAGAGCCAATTGTATCATTAAGATTATTTTTTACCCCATACCATAATCTATCATAATGAGATTTGTCTCTTAGCGGAGGATTCATTTGTGCATAAGTTCCTAGTTTGTCATAACAATCTGGTGCATAAATTGTTAAATGTTGTGGTGTGATTTCAAAAGTAATATTACCTTTATGTTGTGATAAAAAATCGATCTCTTGCTTCGTTGTGACATGAAGAATATGAGCTTTTTTTTTATAACGTTCAGCAATTCTTACTATCCTTCTTGTGGAAGAAATTGCACATTCTTCACTTCTCCAGATAGGATGAGAATGAACATCTCCATCTTTAATCAATTTTTTATTCATATTTAAAATCTCTTCATCCTCAGAGTGAACTGCAACAACTTTAGAGCTATTTTGAAATACTGTTTCAATATCTTTCTCATCAGCAACTAGCAGATTGCCAGTTGAAGAACCTGCAAACAATTTAATTCCACAACATCCTTCTAAGTTTTTTAATTCTGCTAATTCTTTTGCATTATCAGCTGTTGCTCCAAAATAAAATGCATAATTACAATACATTCTATTTTTTGCGAGATCTAATTTTCTTTGAAATTCTTTTTTATTTGATGTTGGTGGATTGGTATTTGGCATCTCAAATACACTTGTTATTCCTCCAACTATTGCTGCTCTACTTCCTGAGTTAAGATCCTCGGTATCAGTTGATCCTGGTTCTCTAAAGTGAGTTTGAGTATCTATACAACCTGGTAAAACCATTAATCCCTTAGCATCAAAAATTTCTTTTGCTTCTTCCTCAATTTTACCAATTTTTATAATTTTTCCATCTTTAACAGCAATGTCTTGATCTTTTAAATCTTTATCTATGTAGCATTTACCATTTTTAATTATTAGATCTAACATTTATGAAAAAAGTAATTATATTATATTTAGTTATCAATCAATTATGAATGATCAGAATGTATATATTTTAGAAGATAGAGGAATTCTCTATATAAACGGTACAGATACTAAAGAATTTCTTCAAAATCTAATTACTAATGATATTAATAAAGTTACTGAAACCAATAGCTGTTTCGCTTCTCTATTGACTCCTCAAGGAAAATTTCTTTTTGCATTCATTATTGTAAAACATAAATCTGGATATTTCTTAGATTGTGAAAAATCTCAAGCAGAGGCACTTTTTAAACAACTTAGTGTTTATAAACTTAGATCTAATGTTGAAATTATGAATTTGAGTAATGAGTTTGTTGTAGCGGCATTTAATCGAAATAAATTTTTAAAGTTTAAAGATGCAAAAGATGAAACAGGAAATACTATCAAGTATCGAGAAGACTCGATTCTATTAGATCCAAGAAATAAAGAACTTGGTGCAAGACTTATAATCAACTTAGAAAAACTTTATCTATCTTTAAAAAAGCTAGAATTAAAAAATTCTAATATTAATGAATACTATAAATTGAGTCACAAATTAGGAATTGCCCAGAAAGACTTAAATAAATTACAAAATAAATTATTTGGAATTGAATGTAATTTTGAAGAATTAAATGGATTAGATTTTAAAAAGGGTTGTTATGTTGGACAAGAAAATACTGCAAGAATTAAACTTAAAAACAAATTAACAAAAAGACTTTTGCCAATAGAAATTATTAAAGGTAAATTAAAAACAGAAGATGAAATATTTCAAAATAATCAACTTATTGGAAAAATTTTGATTGATAGTGAATATCCATTTGGATTGATAAAATTTGAAAATGTATTAAATTTTTTAGAAACATGTGAGTCTACATCTGCAAAAATCAAATTTATAAAACCAGTCTGGATAAATTAATTCAAAATTTTTATTAATGCTTGTCGACCATCATGCGCAAAAGCTTCAAACTTATACTCATTTTTAGCAAATACTTCAGTCAAAGCTTTATATTCACCTACATCCCAGCCTTCAAAATTATATAATTCGTCGAATAAAATTATAGCTCCTTTAACAAGCTGGGGCTTAATTAAATCTAATATAAATTTTGTGGTTTCGTATGTATCAACATCAATGTGTACAAAGTTAATTTTTGGTTTTTTTTCATTTAGAAATGGTGGCAATGTATCTTGTATCCAACCTGCAACTGGGACAACATTTTTTGGTAGAGTTGGTATCTTTTTTTTTAGATCAAATGTACCTTTTGTTACTGTTGTTCCAAGCCAATGCTCTTTAAGTCCCTCAAAAGAGTCAAATCCATAAATCTTATTTTTTGTAAGATATTTTGAAAAAAAAGTTATTGTAGTGCCACTAAAAACTCCAAATTCTAAATAGGTATAATCTGAGTTGGAGTCATTTTTTATAGACTCTTTTATTGCATATTCCCTTATTTTTTTTGTAGTTAACAAAAGTGTTGATTTTAATAATTCTTTAAAATGTAAAAAACATTGATAATTTTGATCCTCTACATATATCTGATAAACCGATTTTGGTATTATATGATCTGGGTACGCAAATTTTTTTAAAACATTTAATACCCTTCTGATAAGCTGTAAAACAGGCATTAAATATGCTCTTCTTTTTCTTTTAAAATCTATCATAATTTAATTGTTCTAATTTTGATAGTCTAAGATGTTTTAATTTTTTTTCAAGCAACCAAATATGAAACTAAAAAGTTAAATAAAATATCAATCAACTTAAACTCAAAGTAGTTTAATAACAATATGTCTCACAATAAATGAATGACAAGATTGATTCAAATTGATAGGTTTTACTATGGAATTTACATCTGAAATAAGAAAAGCGACGGAACCGATTTATCAAAAAATCTCTAAGGTAATGCCTGAGATAGAATGGTCAGTTCATGCTCCTTATATTCACAAAATTAATCAATTAAAAAAAGAAAAAAATGCAATTGTGCTTGCGCATAATTATCAAACTCCAGAAATTTATCATGGCGTTGCTGATGTTGCAGCAGATTCTTTAGCTCTTGCAATAGAAGCTGCAAAAACTAAGGCTGACATAATTGTAATGGCTGGCGTGCACTTCATGGCTGAAACTTCTAAATTAATGAGTCCCGAAAAAAAAGTTTTACTACCTG
>Ga0209630_10002063_pt1 | contig 20105 bp, 19 predicted proteins | sample COG_01_FD_184745 | JGI IMG/M metagenome (GOLD analysis project Ga0209630, IMG submission 184745) | Pelagic Microbial community sample from North Sea - COGITO 998_met_01 (SPAdes) (version 2) | ecosystem: Environmental > Aquatic > Marine > Neritic zone/Coastal water | place: Helgoland, sampling... | reverse complement strand
AAACACGTTAGCGATGAGACGACAAATGCATTACGATAAACAACAAGTGAAGCACATAACCTATTGATGAACTAATGTGTCTCTTAAATCAAACCGCTACCTGTCCAAAAGGTTTTGACGACGTACAGTTACCGTTATTGATGCTGCTAGCTTAAACGGATTAAATGGAAATGCAGGACAAGTTGTCCGTATAGATGTGGATGTGACTCATAGTACAGGTGCGACGATGAGTTTAAGTTCATATAAGACGAATTTCTGATGCCTACTGCAGTAAATACAAAGAAGAATGGTTTCACTTTGATCGAGTTGATTATCGTGATCTTGTTAATTGGTATTTTATCCGGCGTTATATTCACAATTCTACGTGGACCTATACAGGCATATGTCGATGTTGAAAAACGAACACGCTTGATTGATATAGCAGATACAGCCTTACAGCGCATGACACGAGAGATTCGTCTTGCCTTACCAAACAGTATTCGTGTCACCGGAGGAACAACTGTTGAGTTTTTACGAACATTGGATGGTGGGCGATATCGGTCAAAACCAGGCGGGGCTGCGCCAGTTTGTGGAGGGCCTGCTGCACAAGACAGATTAAATTTTGCATTGTCTGCAGATTGCTTTGAAGTTATGGGTTCATTAAATAACTTTGCGTCAATTGATACCTCAGGGACATGTCTTGCAAGTACGTCAGACTGTTTGGTGATTTATAATACGGGACAACTTAATGCAAATGCCTATGCTGGTGACAATGTTGCCGACATCACAGGTGCTACTGCAAATTCAATTACGTTTGCTAATGCACCACCGTTCCCTTTTAAATCACCCAGACAACGATTTTTTATTGTAGACACACCAGTCAGTTTTATTTGCAGTAGTGGTGAGATAAATCGTTTCGATGATTATCCTCTTGGCGGAGCAGTAGTCGGTGCCGGTGATTTATTAGTAAACCAGGTTAGTGCGTGTACTTTTTCTTATAACGCCGGTTCAGCAACACGAGCCGGATTAGTGACGTTAAGTATTACAATATCTGATTCTACATTGGCAGGAGCCAGTGTTACCTTGCTTCAGCAAGTCCATGTGGATAATCAGCCATGAAGATAATGAAAAAATGGCAACGTGGTTTTAGTGCTATTGTAGCTGTGATTTTAATTGTCTTGCTCGCATTGATCGGTGGTTATATGGCAACCATGACCAGTGTCAGCTCTATCAATACCACTGTATCAGCAGGAACCATGCAAGCCTGGTTTGCCGCACGTAGTGGAATAGAATGGGCTGTGCAACAAGCTGTAGTTGCAGCACCGGGTGCTTGTCCCGCTACACCGCCAATAAATCTGACTGGCGGAAATACCAATGGGTTTACAGTTACTTTGACTTGTAGCCCGAGTTCATTTACTGAGTCGGGTATTGGTACATACAATGTATATGCGCTGACCTCCAGAGCGACTAGAGGTAATCCAGGTGAGCCGGCTTATGTTTCTAGACAAGTTAATGTATCAATAACAGATGCGCCCTGATTTATTGTTCAAAATTATTTTGTCGCCAAGCTTCATAAACAATTATGCTCGCTGAATTTGACAGATTTAAACTACGACTGTCTTCAAGCATCGGGATTCGTAGAATTTTATCTGATTCAAAATTATCTAATATTTCATTAGGTAGGCCCCGTGTTTCTGGGCCAAAGATAAAACTATCATCTTTTGCAAAGCTACAATCAGAATAATGCTGCGTTCCTTTAGTAGAGATAGCATAAAGTGATTTAATGCCATTATTTTCGATATAGTCTCGATAATTATCATAGTGATGTACGATCGATAAATCGATATAATCCAGTCCGGCACGACGCAGACTCTTTTCATCCATGTCAAAACCTAGTGGGTGGATTAAATGTAAGTGCGCACCAGTGTTTGCACAAAGCCGAATAATGTTGCCAGTATTAGGTGGGATTTCCGGCTCAAAAAGAACAATATTAAACATAAATTGATTTTATATATCTGAAAGACAAGATCCAGTATGACAATAACGACCTTAAATGAGCAAGATAAGAAACGACTGGAGATTAACTTTTGTGGATTAAAACTTAATTCGCCACTGGTTTTATTATCGGGTTGCGTTGGCTTTGGTGAGGAATATACTCGAATCAATGGTTTTTCAAATACTGATGTTGGCGCGATATGTTTGAAAGGGACGACATTAGAACCGCGCTTAGGTAACCCGCCGCACCGTGTTACGGAAACCTATATGGGCATGATCAATGCGATTGGTTTACAAAACCCGGGTTCAAAAATCGTAGTCGATGAATATCTACCCAATCTGGATTTTACTGAAACACGCTTTATCGCAAATTTATCCGGTTCAACCGTTGAAGAATATGAAGAAGTGACCCGTATATTTGATGATTCCCCGATTGATGCGATGGAGATCAATATTTCATGTCCGAATGTTAAAGAGGGTGGCGTGGCCTTTGGAAATGATCCTGATATGTCTGCGCGGGTTGTTGAAGCTTGCCGAAGAGCTACTAAAAAGCCACTAATAACAAAACTGTCACCGAACCAGACTGATATTGCGGAGAATGCGAGACGCTGTATTGAAGCTGGAACAGACGGATTCGCTGTTATCAATACGCTAATGGGGATGGCGATTGATATTAATTCTCGCGAACCGGTCATCGGTAATAATCAGGGTGGTTTATCGGGGCCGGCGATTAAACCGATTGCACTATTGAAGGTACATCAGGTTCATCAAGTCGCCAAACAGCATAACATTCCCATAATTGGCCAAGGCGGCATAACTACTGTGGAAGACGCGATTGAATTCTTGATTGCGGGTGCTACAACGGTGGGCATTGGAACGGCGTTATTTTATGAGCCGCTTATTTGTCCTAAATTGAACAAAGGTATCATAGATTATTTGAACAAGCATAATCTAAATAATGTATCTGAACTTGTAGGCACACTTGAATTACATGGTTAATCTTTCTCAAGACGTTTTAGGAAAACACGCATTTCTTTGACGGCTTGTATGTCGCCATTTTCTTCAGCAATATTAATTCCTTTTTCATAAGCAGCTATTGCTTCATCGTTTTGCTTGTTTTCAGTCAGAGCTTTTGCATATAACTTCCATGCGGCTGAAAAGGATGGTTTATGTTCGATGGCTTTTTTCAAGTGGATTATGGATTGCTCAAAATCATCCAGCTTAAAGTATTCATTGCCGAGACTGTATCTGAGTAATTCGTTGTCATTGCCTTTTTCGAGTAAGGCTTTAAATGTATCAAGTTGTGTCATTTAAATAAGTTTATAAATTTTGAGCAATTATCATTGCTTGGTTTCTAAATCCTTTCTCAATTTTTCCTACGGTTCCTTCTTCTCTGTAGTAGAGAACATTCCAGTCATTGAAAAAATTCAATAATTCATTTTTTGCTAATAAATAATCAGGGTTAGTCGGACCTACAGTGCTGGTTTTATCTACAATAAATGTTTGATAAAAGATAAGACCATTTGGTTTTATTGCATTTCTTATATCGTCTATTAATTCGCGTTCGAGAAAATTGCTTACAATGATGACATCAAAAGAGTATTTTTTGGGTGGATTTTCTGAAATATTTCTGGACTCAAGTTTAATTTCCAAACCTTTCTTTAATGCTTCATTAGAAAGATGCTCCAAGGCAGATGCTGAAATATCCCATGCCGATACAGATAACCCATTTTCAGAAAGGCATATTGCATTTGCCCCACGCCCGCATGCCAGATCTAGTGCGCTGCCTTGTGTTGGTAAAAGATGTTGATTTTGATGCAACACTTCTGCTGGAGAAGGGTAGTCGCTTGCGCAGGAATCATAATTTTTATCCCACTTTTCTTTTATTTTATTGTTCAACGTCGCCAGAATGTTGGAGTAAATAGCACTAATAAAGTAAAGATTTCAAGGCGACCTAAGAGCATTGCAAAGCAGAGTATCCACTTAGCGGCATCATTGATATTGCCATAGTGTTGGCTGACTTTACCTAATCCAGGACCAAGGTTATTCATGCAGGCCGCTAACGCTGAAAATGCAGTAACCTGATCAAGATCAGTAGCCATTAGAGCTAATAGTAGTATCGCAAATACAGCGATATAAGTAGCAAAGAATCCCCATACGGCTTCAATAATACGCTCAGAGATGGGTTTATTTCCTACCTTGATTATAAAAATAGCACTTGGGTGGATGAGCCGTTTTATTTCTCGCATGCCTTGTTTGAAGAGCAAAAGAATACGTATTATTTTAATTCCACCGCCGGTAGAACCAGCGCAAGCACCAAAGAAACTGGAGAATAATAACAACAGTGGCATGAAACCAGGCCAGCCTTGGTATTCTGCTGTGGTAAAGCCTGTGGTAGTTGCAATAGAAACAGTTTGAAAGATACTGTCTTCCAGTGCTAACCAAAAGTTTTCATAGTCACCAACAAGAACGTGATAACTTGCGCAGATGAAACAGATCATCAACAAGATGCTTAAGTACGCACGTAGTTCCGCATCATACCAATAGGCTTTTAAGCTTGCTTGTCGCCAAAATATAAAATGTAAGCTGAAGTTAATTCCTGCGATAAACATAAAAAAGATGGCGACGGTTTCTATTAAGCCACTTTCAAAATATCCCATACTGGCGTCATGAGTTGAGAACCCACCAATAGAAACAGTTGAAAAACTATGTGTGATTGCATCAAATGCACTCATCCCTGCTAACCAATATGCAAGAGCGCAAAGAATTGTCATGCTTAGATAAATATACCAGAGTGCTTTAGCGGTTTCGGTAATTCTAGGTGTTAATTTATTATCCTTAACAGGGCCGGGTGTTTCTGCACGATAAAGCTGCATACCTCCAATTCCTAACATTGGTAGAATCGCAACTGCTAAGACAATGATACCCATGCCCCCTAGCCATTGAAGTTCCTGTCGGTAGAAGAGAATTGATTTAGGCAAAAAATCAATGCCGACGATAATCGTTGCGCCGGTTGTAGTGAGGCCCGATATTGATTCAAATACGGCGTCTGTAATCGACAATTCTGGTGTATTGGATAACATGAGAGGAACACTGCCTGTTAAGCCAAGACCAACCCAAAAGAGAACAACAACAACAAAGCCGTCTCTTAGTCGCAATTCATTTTTTACATGCCGAACGGGGAACCATAAAACTAGTCCGATTGATAGAATTAATGCAAAAGCTGAGACAAACGGAACTGTAGTACCATCATTTGTGATAACAGAAATAAGTAATGGTGGAAACATTGTTAGGCTGAATAAAGCTAACAATATGCCTAAAATTCGTTGGATTACGGCAAGTTGCATCGTTAATAATCCCTAGTCGAAATCTTTCATTTATAAAAAGGTAATGCCAACCTGAAACAGGGATTCGACTTCTGCAACATGCTTTTTATCGGAGACAATCAGGATGACATGGTCTTCGGCTTCTATGATAGTTCTCTTTTTTCCCATCAAAACATTTTCGCCACGTACGATGGCGGCTATTGTTGTACCGTGTGGTAAATTGATATCACCGATTGTTTTACCGACTACTTTTGATGAGGATGTATTGCCATGTGCAATGGCCTCAATCGCTTCAGCAGCACCTCTTCTTAAGGCATGTACAACGACCACATCACCCTTGCGTATATGTGCAAGCAAACTACCAATTGTGGCTTGCTGTGGAGAGATTGCTATATCAATAGTATTGCTTTGTACCAGATCAATATAGGCAGCGCGATTGATTAACGCCATTACTTTTCTAGCGCCTAACCGCTTTGCAAGCATTGATGAAATGATATTAGCTTCATCAGCATTTGTTAACGCACAGAATACGTCGGTTCTATCAATATCTTCTTCTTGCAGCAGTTCTTCGTCGGCCGAATCACCACACAAAACAATTGTGTTTTTTAATGCTTCTGATGCGAAGTGTGCTTTTTCAGGATCAAACTCGAGTAATTTAACCTTGTAATTATCTTCTAATAATTCAGCTAGTCGTAAACCTATATTGCCACCACCCGCGATCATAATACTTTTAAGCGGTTTTTCCTTGAAACGAATGATGTGCAATATTTTACGAATTGATTTTTGTGAGCCAATGAAAAATATTTCATCATCTGCTTCAATGGTGGTCTCAGCATTGGGAATGATTGCTTGATTGTCCCTGAAGATAATTGCTATCTTATATTCAATATTTGGAAGTTGTTTTCTAAGTTCTAGTAATGAATGACCCACTAACATACCACTATAGGTTGCTTTTAAGGCAACCATCTGTGCTTTTCCATTAGCAAAATCAAGTACTTGTAGTGCACCGGGATGCTCGATCAGTTTTTTTATGTAATCGGTGACTAGTTGTTCTGGACTAATTAAAACGTCAATTGGTAATGCCTCTTGAGCAAAAAGCGCGGTGCTCGATAAATATTCCTCTTCACGGATCCGTGCAATTTTTGTAGGGGTATGAAACAGGGTGTAGGCAACTTGGCAGGCTATCATGTTGACCTCATCGCTATTGGTAACAGCGAGGATCATGTCGGCATCTTTGGCACCTGCCTTTGCTAATACTGAAGGATGTGAGGCAATACCAGTAATCGTTCTCAAGTCGTAGCGTTCACTGATCAGTTGTAATGCGGCAGGGTTATTGTCGACCAAGGTAATATCGTTATCTTCATTAACTAAATTGGCTGCTACTGATGCACCAACTTGACCTGCTCCCAATATAATGATTTTCATTTTAGTTCAATCCCCAGCATTTTCAGTTTACGATATAGATGTGTACGTTCTATACCAACCGCGTTAGCAACTTTACTGACACTACCTTTCGCCTTTTTTAATTGATATTCGAGATAAACTTTTTCAAAATTTTCTCTCGCATCTCGCAATGGTAAATCGAAATCGAAAATCTCTGTAGTGGTACCATTTTGTTTTGTGTCAGTATTACCCAGACTAGCCTCGATTTCATCGACATTTATGTTTTCATCTGTACCGAGGATTAAAAGGCGTTGAACAATGTTTTTTAATTCTCTTACATTGCCAGGCCATTGATAACTTCTTAGACGGTTTTGTGCTGCAACACTAAATTTTCGGTAAGGGAGTCCCTCTGTTTCTATAAAATAATTAACGAAGTGTTCAAGTAATGCCGGTATATCCTCAAAGTGGTCACGTAGTGCTGGGATAGTGATAGGTAGAATATTTAATTGATAATATAAATCATCCCTAAAGCTACCTTCTTCAACCAGAGATTTAATATTAAATCGTGTAGCAACTATTATCCGCATATCCAGCTCAATCGGATCAGAACTCCCAATGTGAGTGTATTTTTTAGTCTCTAATACATCATGTAAACGAGATTGAAGGTCGGTGTTTAATTCACCAATGTCTTTAATATAAAGTGTGCCGCCTTTGGCTCTGTCAAAATAACCTTCTTGTAATTGGTGATTTGTTTCCAATCCAAATAGTTCGGTTTCTGCATGATCTTTGCCTAAAGTGGATATGCTTGTTGATATAAATGGGCCGTCACTATATTTACTAAGCGAATGTAAATAGCGCGCGAACAATTCTTTGTCAGTCCCCGACTCTCCATGAATCAGCACCGGTGTGTCATGGTTTGCGATTCTTGATATTTGGGTTCTTAAGTTTGATATTTTTTTACTTCTTCCTATCAGATCAAGTTTGGATGAAGTGACATGGTGCAGTTGTAAATTTTCTTGTTGTAATGATGTTGTTTCAAGCGCATGTTTTATCGTTAATAACAGTTTGGCAATTGAAAGTGGTTTTTCGATAAAATCATAAGCTCCCAGCCGCGTCGCCTCAACTGCTGTTTCGACATTCCCATGACCTGACATCATGACTACAGGGGCAGATAAAACATTCTTTTCATGCCATTCTTTAAGCAAAGTAATACCATCGATATCTGGCATCCAGATATCAAGTAACACTAAATCTGGTTTAAATGATTCTACCAATTGACGAGCTTTTGTAGCATTCTCTGCAACGGCGACACTAAAACCTTCATCTTCAAGAATCTCCTTTACCAGACTTCTGATATCAGGTTCATCATCTACAACAAGAATATGTCGAATACCCATTAAGCTATCTGTGATTTAGTTGTTTGAATCGATTGATTGAGAGCTGGTAATCTTACCACGGCGCATGCTCCATTATTATCATTATTGTTCTCAAGCCAGACCGTGCCAGAATGTTCGTCAATAATTTTCTTTACAATAGCCAGACCTAGTCCGGTTCCTTTTTGTTTGGTTGTTATATAAGGTTCAAATAATTTATTCACAACCTGTGCCTCAATACCAGGGCCGTTATCTTTAACGCGAATTTCAACCATATGATGGTTATCAATATTTATGGCTTTAGCACTGATTGTAAGTTGATTTTCCTCTCCCATTGCGTTTGCATCAATAGCATTTGTCAAAAGATTATTGAAGACTTGTCGTAACTTCTTTTCGTCTCCTATGATCAAGGGCAAATTGGGGTCAATATCTACTTCAATTTCATTTTCATTATCCATATTACTGAACAAGTCACGGCCTTCTAGAATGAGATGCTCTAACCTGATCTCTTCGGGATTAAATTCAGGAGACCTTGCATAGTCTGAAAAGCTATTTACCATTTCTTTCATGGTATCTACTTGCTGAATAATCGTGTTTGTCATTCTGTCCAACATGTCTGCATCCGCTGCATTCATTGAAGATAAATACTTATGACGTAATCGTTCTGCAGCAAGTTGAATCGGTGTGAGTGGATTTTTAATTTCATGGGCTAGTCGACGTGCCATTTCACTCCATGCTGCATCACGTTGGCCACGAATCAAAGCGGTGATTTCATCAAAAACAATAACATAACCACTTGTTAAGCCATCGGTTCCTATAAGTGTAGCGCCATTAATCATCAAGATAAGGTTACCAGTTTTACTGGCCAACGTGATCTGTTCACGCCATTCGTCTAATTGGTCTTCAATATTTGATGAAATGCATTCAAAAAAATCAGTTAGGTATGGGAATTCTTTAATGATTGTGGCCATGTCTTTTTGTTCGAGGGCCTCAACATCCACATGTAATATTTGATTGGCACTAATGTTTGATTTTTCAAGTTTGCCATCTTTGTTAAAAACGATGACACCTGAAGACAAACGAGATAAAACGGTTTCCAGAAAATTGCGTTGAGATTCTGTTTCTTGCTGGCTTTGTTTTACAGAGTCACGTGCTTGAGATATTTTATCAGTCATATCATTAAAAGATGAGACCAAGAAACCTAGTTCATCATTTCCCGGCACGGGTAGGCGAGTGCTATAGTCACCTTCTGCAATTGCCTTGGTTCCTTCCGCCAGGTTCTTGACAGGCTCAGATAGTTTTCGAGCCGAATAAAAAGCTGCCCATACAGCACTGAACATACTAAATAACAAAACCAGCGTTAATATTATTATGAAGCTTACTTTCAGCTGCTCGCGCAGGTATGAGAGTTCCTTGTATTCAATAAAGGCAGATTGAACGCTTTCAGCTAATTGATTCATGCGTTCAGAAATTGGAAATAGCACCTGCACAATACGCGCTTCCTTATCAATATCAATAGTAGGCAGATTTGCAACTACTCGAATTAATAAGTTTGTATTCTTAATTACATCCAGACCAATGTAACTATTTCCCTGTAATAATTGTAATAAAATAGTTTTACCCGGCGTGTCGGGAACAAGGCTTTTTGTATCACTGGAGCTTGACGCTATAACGACGCCTTTTCTGGTTAATAAGGTAAGCTCATAGGCGCTACTGCGCTCTCTTATCTGGTCAACATCAAAAGGTAACTCTGCGTCGTTTGACTCATTTAATTCCTCTGCGATTTTTTCAGTCGTATTTAATAATTCACGCATACGCACATCGAGCGCGAGTCGACTTAATTCAAGCGAGTCATCAAGTGCTTGTTCTACACGCAGATCAAACCAGCTATCTATACCGCGATGAAGGAAATCCAATGAAAAGTAGTACACAATTAAAACAGGCGTTACTGATAATATGGAAAAAAGCATTACCATTCTGACGGTCATTCTAGAACCGACAATCTTGTTTTTAAATTGGCGAATTAGCCGCTTTAGATTCAAAAGGATCAATACGACCAGACTAACTAAACCTAGGCCATTTAATATAAGGAGGACTGAATAATAGCGGTCAAATATTTCTGAGTTTTGTAATGCCTGACTCATCATAACTAATGAAGCAAGCATAAAAATGAACAGGCTTGAACCGATCAATAATATTAGGTTACTACCTTTGTTCATCGTCCCAATTCCCATTCATACCATTCACTTGACAGATCCCAGTTTGGAGAAAAATACGCTTGAGGTCGCATTGGTGGAGGCAATGATTCTATATCAAGATAAGCCCGAATTCTTGCAATGTATGTTTTATTTCCAATTAATAAGTCCTCGTCAAATAGCGCCATTTTCGAAATGTTTTTTATATAATTTAATGCAGCATCAAGATTATCATGCGAATGACGTAAACCGGTTAATAAATTGATAGTTAGAAAATTCTCGGTTAATGGTTTATGTTCTAGTTTATATATCAATTTTTTTTCACTAATCGTTTTATCCCAAAGCCAGGTGCGTTTTAAACGCAATTGAAAATGGGCATGAATCTCGAATGATATTCCATGTCGTAATGCTTTATACGCTTCTTCTGATAATTCAAATTCATATGAGGCATTAAGATAATAAGTACTATTCTCAAGGTAAATATGAGTAGCATTTATCTTGGTTGTATTTGCATTGCAGGTATAGTTTATACATAGCAGTATAAAAAGAACGCTAGTTTTTGCTATGTGAGTAGTCAAAAAAGACATCAGACTAAATCTTCTCCAGACAAGCATAGAAGAATCCATCCATATTGTTTTGCCCGGTTAAAATTTGCTTGCCATAACCGGTGTCTTTACCCCATTCTGCCTCAATAGGTTTGAGAACACAGTCGGTGTTTTTATCAATAAATATTTTTATCAGATCCGAGTTTTCCTGTTTAAATATAGAGCAAGTAACATAAACCAATAAGCCTTTCGGTTTTAAGGTTTGCCAAAGCGTTGTTAAAAGCTGCATCTGCAAAGAGTTAATTGCCTTAACATCTTCAGGTGTTCTTAATATTTTAATATCAGGGTGCCGGCGAATTACGCCTGTGGCAGAGCAAGGAGCATCTAATAAAATACGGTCAAAAGGTTCTTTGTTCCACCAGTGATCAATATCATTAATGTCAGACACTTTAGTTATAGCATGGAGGCCTAACCTTATTAGCGTTTCGGACAATCTTTTCGCACGGTTTGGATCTTTTTCTATGACGGTCAAAGATTTAATCTTTGCTTGTGACTCAAGTATGTGTGAACTCTTGCCTCCTGGTGCAGCACAGGCATCGAGGACAGTTTGTTCAGGTTTTAAATCAAGAAGTTCTACTGATAATTGTGCAGCCAGTTCCTGTACTGAAACTTCCCCTTTATTAAACCCCGGCAATTGTTCAACGTCAGTTGGTTTTTCCAGCAGTATTCCTTGTTTAGAATAAGGCGTGATTTGTCCTGCAATACCAGCCTGTTTCATTTTTATTAGGTACTGTTCTCGACTTTGACGTAGTTCGTTTACCCGAAGATACATCGGAGGATGCTGGTTGTTTGCTTCAAGGATGCTTTTCCATTCTTTGGGCCAGTCGCGCCTAAGTTGTTCGATAATCCATTTGGGATGCGATGTTCTTAGGCCATCGTCGTTATCAACAGCAGGATTAAATAGTTCCGTTTCTCGAATATACCGACGTAAGATTGCATTGACTAAGTTTTTAGCCCATTCCATTTTTATTTTTTTGCAAGTATTGACGGTCTCAGAGACAACAGCATGAGGAGGAATTCGCATAAAGCGTAATTGATATAATCCGACAATCATTAAATATTTAAGGCGACTGTCTTTTTTCTTTATACGTTTATCTAACAATTGATCAAGGATATATTCAAGTTGGGCATACCACCTGAATGTTCCGTAGCAAATTTCCTGAATTAATGCTTTATCATTTCCTGCTTGCTTGAATGATTCGTTATTACGCAATGCATAAGTGAGGGGGAGTTTACTTTCAATTACCTGCTCAACAATTTGGGTGGCTATTAAACGTGATGACATGATGGTTATAATTAACAGGCAACGGTATTTTCATTGATAAACTCAGGATGACCATTGAGAAAGTCTTTCGCGGACATTGGTCGTTTTCCAGGTAATTGTAATCTTGTTATAGCAAGGACATCTTGACCCGTCATAATATCCAGACTTGTTTTGTTGTTCAGTATGGCGCCAGTCAGTAAATTATCCGGGCCTTGTTTAATTTCTGCTTCCCATATTCGTATATTGATGTTGTTTATTGTTGTATGTGTCACAGGGAATGGATTGAATGCGCGAATTTTTCTTTCCAGTTCAATGGCAGACTGAGTCCAGTCGATTTTTGCCTCTTGTTTACTTATTTTATTTGCATAAGTCGCCTTAGAATTATCTTGTTCTATTGGGTTAGCTTCATGATTAACAATTTTACTCAGTAGATCATTTATGTTTGCTGCACTCAGTTCAGCCAAACGATCGTGCAATTTCCCCGCAGTGTCATCAGGCATAATCGAACAAGTAAATTGTTCCAACATTGGACCAGTATCTAAGCCACTATCCATCTGCATTATTGTAATGCCAGTCTCGCTATCACCCTTTTCTATGGCTCTTTGAATAGGTGCAGCTCCTCGCCAACGCGGAAGTAAAGAGGTGTGTATATTAATACAGCCATATTTGGGAGTTACCAATATATCTGGAGTAATTAGAAGGCCATATGCTACTACTAGCATCACATCACAATTTTTTAATGTATCTGAAACAAGTTCTTTAGATGTCGCAGGTTGGATAACAGGAATGTTGTTCTCGAGGGCACAGAGCTTAACATCACTCGGTTTAAGCTTACGGCCACGCCCTGCGGGCCTGTCAGGCTGAGTTAGAACTAGTTCGACAGAATGACGACCTTCGCGAATCAGTTCTTCCAGCACAGTTCGGGCAATTTCTGGCGTGCCTGCAAATGCGAGCCTTAATTTGGCCTTATTCACAGTACGGTTTGCTGCTGTTTTTCTTGTTTATCGATTTTTTTCTTTAAGCGCTGACGTTTAAGGAGTGAGAGGTAATCTATGAATAATTTACCATCAAGATGATCGATTTCATGCTGGACACAAACGGCTAGCAAACCATCCGCATTGACTGTAACTAACTCATTATCTAGGGTTTTATAACAAAACTCTATGTTCTCAGCACGTTCTACAATGTCGTAATAATCAGGCACCGAAAGGCATCCTTCTCGCATTGATTCACTGCCTTCTAATTTGGTGATTTCAGGATTTATCAATATGAGTGGCTCGTTTTTTTCTTCCGATATATCAATGACAACTATTCTTTGCTGAATATTGACCTGAGTTGCCGCGAGGCCAATACCATTCTCGGCATACATCGTGTCCAGCATATTTTCAGCAATTTCCTTTATGTCAGGACCTATTTCTTTGACTATAGTCGCCTTATTACGTAGGCGTGGGTCAGGAAAGTGCAAAACTTTGAGTATTGCCATGGCAATATTCACTCCAAAATGGTTATAACTGACTGATAGTATATAGGAAAAATTATTTGTTGCAGTTAAACCACATTAAAATAGCGTCTCTACTAACATTTTGTTAGACTTTTTGCTAATCTACATTAAGGAAACCATGTAAGGTAAGAGAGATGTTGAATAAAATTCTGATTTCATGCGCGATTTTGCTATTAACCACTAGCTTGAGAGCGGATGAATTAACAATTAATCCAGATCATCCAGAAAACTACACCGTTGTGAAAGGCGATACGCTATGGGATATATCTGCGCGGTTTTTACAGCAGCCTTGGCGATGGCAGGAAATTTGGGGTGTTAATCCCCAGATAGAGGATCCTCACTTGATATATCCAGGAGATATAGTCTCTCTTACATACCAAGATGGGCAGCCAGTGCTAAACCTTCAAAGAGGGACCGGTCAGATAGTATCCGGGCGTAATGTTAAGCTGTCTCCAACTATTCGTAGTACGGACAATGCTGAAGCCATTCAAACTATTCCTATCGATGCAATTCAGCAGTTTCTAAAGCGGCCCATTGTCCTTGATGACAATGAGATAGAGCAATGGCCCTATGTCGTGTCTAGTTATGATGAGCATTTGATAGCAACCACAGGCAATACCATCTATGTGCGTGGTATTCCGGAAGGATCAGATGTTGCCAGATATTCTATCTATCGAAAGGGCGAACCTTATGTTAACCCCAAAAAGAATGAAAAAGATGAAGGAGAGGTGTTGGGGTATGAAGCCATTTATATTGGCGATGCGACAATTAAACAAAATGGTGATCCTGCTTCAGCCATAATTACCGTCGTTGATCGAGAGGTGATGAAAGGAGATCGATTACTTCCTCAAACTGATGAAGAGATCAGCACAGAGTTTATTCCACGACCTACAAGCAATGAAGTGGCAGGAAGTATTTTATCTGTTGTTGATGGTGTTGCTCAAATTGGACAATATCAGGTTGTTGTTTTAAACCTTGGAACAGAGCAAGGTATTGAAGCGGGTAATGTCCTTGGTGTATATCAAGCTGGCTATGTTGTTCAAGATAAAATTGGACCGAATATACAAAAGAGTGACGCGCAAAAGGCTGCAGAGTTGAAGGAGCTTACCGAAAATGGAACCGTAATAAGCAAACTCGCCTACGGAGTTGGTCAAGGCATAGAAGCATTTGATGAGACATTTCCAACGATAGCAAACATACAAGATAAGTCTGAAGATGTGACTTTACCTGAAGAATATGTTGGTGTAGTCATGGTCTTCAAAACGTTTAATAAAGTGAGCTATGCATTGGTGATGGAGACACAAGGGCTAGTGCACGTATTAGATGCAGTAAGAAGCTTATAGGAAGATATCCAAGCTTTAGGAATCGAAAATCACGCAAACATTATAGCAAAAATATTACTATAATCAGCGGATATACAACATATACCCCTTCATAATGTTGAAGGGGTTACTTCAATTAGAGTTTTCATATGGATGTGGACGCTACTCAGAATTACACCGATTGGTTGTCATTGACACAGGCTACTGGTATCGGCCCTGCAATTTGTAATAAATTATTAATCGAATTTAAAACTCCTAAGGCTATATTATCAAGTAATCACAATACTCTGAGGCAATTTGGTTTAAGTGATGACACAATAAATTCCCTGCTTGAACCAGAACCGGAACAAATAGGGATAACCCTTGAATGGTTAAATCAGACAAATCATCATTTAATAACGTATCTTGATGACGATTACCCGAAACTACTGAAGACAATACACTCTCCGCCTATGGTTTTGTTTGCTATAGGGCAGCGAAGCGCATTGGCTTTTCTGCATTTTGCTATTGTAGGCAGCAGAAATCCTACGGCTGGAGGGAAAAGATTGGCCGAAGATTTTGCCTCTGAATTATCAAGGTCAGGACTGACAATATGCAGTGGTCTTGCATTGGGCATTGATTACCATAGTCATTTAGGCGCTTTGAATGCAAATGGCTCGACAATAGCGGTTTTAGGCAATGGCTTAAATAGTATTTATCCTGCGCGGCATAAATATATTGCCCAGCAAATTATAGAAAATGGTTTACTCCTTTCTGAATATCTTCCAAATACAAAACCTAACCCGGGAAATTTCCCTCGACGAAACCGCATCATTAGTGGCATGAGCTTGGGTGTCTTGGTGGTCGAAGCTGCAAAAAGAAGTGGTTCATTGATTACGGCAAATAATGCGCTCGAGCAAGGTAGAGATGTCTTTGCAATACCGGGTTCCATCCATAACCCACTCGCACGTGGGACACATAGTCTAATCAAACAAGGTGCAAAATTAGTTGAGACGATAGATGATGTTCTTGAGGAGCTAGCCCCGTTGGCAAATGTTGTCCTGAATAGGCCCAGCATACTAGAAGTTAGTCAGAATGGATTTAGCGACTTGGAACCGGAATACAAACTACTATTAGATAGTATGGGTTACGAAATAGTATCAGTAGATAGGCTTGTTGAATTAACAGGATTGACGGCAGATGTAGTTTCCTCCATGCTGTTAATACTGGAACTAGAAGGAATGATTGAAGCCCAACATGGTGGCAAGTATTGTCGTTGTACATAATGATTGGTCAAAAGAAGATTACAATTTATGAAAGAAACCGTTTTAGATGTACTCATTTATTTATTTGATCATTACGTCGAAGAAGAACTCGAAATAAACCCTGATCAACAAGATTTAAAAACTCAATTAGTCCAGGCTGGTTTTGCCGATCTTCAGGTGGATAAAGCAATTGATTGGCTAGAAGGACTAGCGACTCAAAAAGATGTATTGGATACTAGTGTACTTTGTTCCAGATCAATAAGAGTTTTTAATGAGATAGAAAATGAAAAGCTTGATGTTGAATGTAAGGGATTTTTGTTATTCCTTGAACAATCAGGTGTGCTAGATTCAGAAGATCGTGAGCTTGTGATCGATAGAGTAATGGCACTTGAAACTGACAATATAGAATTGCAGCAACTTAAGTGGGTTGTGTTAATGGTATTATTCAATCGACCTGGTAAAGAAGCTGCGTTTGCCTGGATGGAAGATATTATAATGGATGAAGTTAGTGCTGTTGTTCATTAGTGTAATTTATTAGAATTTGATATCTTCATCACATTAAAGTTTTTATCTTTTTTTTCATTAATTAGAAAGTGATATTGTTTAGCAAATATGAGTAGTTCTCTTGTAATTGTTGAGTCTCCCGCCAAATGTAAAACACTTGAACGTTATCTTGGTAAGGATTTCAAGGTTTTGGCATCGTATGGTCACGTCCGTGATCTTTTGCCTAAAACAGGCGCGGTTGACCCTGAAAATAATTTTTCAATGCGTTATGAAGCCATTGAAAAGAATGCTAAAGCGGTTGATGCCATTTCAAAAGCTTTAAAAAAAGCTGACACATTATATCTTGCAACTGACCCTGATAGAGAAGGAGAAGCAATTTCATGGCATCTTCATGAGCTATTAAAAGAAAAAGGCGAGCTTAAAGACAAGCAGGTTCATAGAGTTGTATTTCATGAAGTCACCAAGAGTGCGATTCAGGATGCAATTAAACATCCGAGAGAATTAGCCTCAAATTTAATTGATGCACAACAAGCTCGACGCGCACTTGATTACCTGGTGGGCTTTAATCTTTCGCCATTACTCTGGAAAAAAATTCAAAGAGGATTATCTGCCGGTCGTGTTCAGTCACCAGCTTTGCGGATGATTGCTGAACGTGAAAAAGAAATACAAGCATTTGAACCAAGAGAATATTGGACCATTGAAGCTGATCTGGAACATAAAAAAAGTAATTTTCTTGGCAAACTTACGCAGTTTGAAAATGAAAAAATAAAACAATTCACTATAGAGAAAACTGATCATGCTGCAAAAGTTAAAGCTACTTTGGATAAAGCAGCTGGTGGTGAGTTGTTGGTTGAAACTGTTACAAAGAAACAACGTAAACGCCAACCCGCAGCGCCATTTATAACTTCAACATTGCAACAAGAAGCAGTACGCAAGTTAGGGTTTACAGCTCAACGGGCCATGCGAACAGCACAACAACTTTATGAAGGCATTGATGTTGGAGAAGGTGCTGTTGGTCTTATTACCTATATGCGAACAGATTCAGTTAATCTCGCGCAAGAAGCTATTGTCGAAATACGCGACTTCATATCTTCTAGATACGGCAAGCAATCTTTGCCAGACGAGCCCAGAGTGTTTAAAACAAAATCTAAAAACGCACAAGAGGCACATGAAGCCGTTCGTCCAACGTCAGTAACCAGAGTGCCGCAGGATATAAAAAGTAGTTTGAGTGCAGAGCAATTCAAGCTTTATGAATTGATCTGGAAAAGAACAATGGCGAGTCAAATGACGCACGCTACGATAGATACTGTTGCGGTTGATATGTCATGTGGACAAGGAAATTTATTTCGAGCCAATGGGTCTGCCATTGCTGATGCAGGTTTTATGGCAGTCTATCTTGAAGGCAAGGATGATTCTAAAGGGGATGAAGATGAAAAAATGTTACCCCAGATAGAAGAAGGCGAAAAAATAAAATTAAAAGAGATACGCGATGAACAACATTTTACTGAACCACCACCACGTTATTCTGAAGCGAGTTTGGTGAAATCACTTGAAGAATATGGAATTGGTCGACCATCAACTTATGCCAATATCATATCCACGCTTAGAAACAGAGAATATGTAGAGGTAGAAAACAAACGTTTTCACCCTACCGATGTGGGCAAAATAGTGAATGATTTTCTGACTAACCATTTCAAGGACTATGTGGATTATGAATTTACTGCCAAGTTTGAAGATGATTTAGATGCGATTTCCAGAGGTGAGAAAGACTGGATCCCATTGCTGCAAGACTTTTGGACGCCTTTTCATACTCAAGTTTTAGATATAGATGAAAATGTGAGTCGTAGTGAAGTCGCGCAAGCAAGGGTATTAGGCGCGCACCCAAAATCAGGGAAAGAAGTCTCCGTACGAATTGGCCGATATGGTCCTTATGCCCAAATAGGTACGAAGGATGATGAAGACAAACCTAAGTTTGCCGGGCTAAGACCAGGACAGAAATTAGATAGCATCACATTCGAAGAAGCGCTGGAGTTATTCAAATTACCAAGAATACTTGGTGACACTGAAGAAGGTGAGGAAGTTGCAGCCAGTGTTGGCCGTTTTGGACCCTATATTCGATACGGTAGTAAATTTGCTTCACTTCCAAAAGAAGAAGACCCGTATACAGTTACATTTGAACGAGCGCTTGAACTTGTAGCAGAAAAGAAAAAGGCGGATGCAGAAAAGCAGATTAAGATATTTGTCGAACAAGGGATATCAATACTAAATGGACGTTACGGACCCTATATTACTGACGGTACTAAGAATGCTAAAGTGCCTAAAGACAGAGAACCTGCCTCATTGGAATTAGAAGAATGTATCACTTTATTAGCCGCAGCTCCGGTCTCTCGTGGTCGTGGTCGTAAGAAGAAGGCCGCTGCAAAAAAGAAAGTAAGCAAAAAAGCTGCGGTTAAGAAAAAGACTAGCAAAAAGAAAGCTAGTAAAAAGAAAGCCACAAAAAAGACGGCTAGTAAAGCTAGCTAGTTGATAAATCACCACTTCGACGACTTATCTACTTCAGATGAATTCATCGCATTTGAAGCATGCCATAAATGCCTTTAAAAAAGGTGGCGTAATTGCCTACCCAACCGAAGCTGTTTTTGGCTTAGGTTGTCTGCCTCTTATTCAAGATTCTGTATATCGAATTCTGCAATTAAAGCACCGGGATATCGAAAAAGGATTAATATTGGTTGCTTCATCCATCGAACAGCTAGAAGACTATGTGCATTTAGATAGCTTAACTACGATAGATCAGATACGTGATAGTTGGCCGGGACCGGTGACTTGGCTGATCCCAGCCAAAAAAGAGACGCCGATTTGGCTGACGGGTACACATAAAACATTGGCTGTTAGGGTGAGTTCTCATCCGACTGTAAATGCATTATGTCGTGAGTTGGGTCCCATCGTCTCTACAAGTGCAAACCCCGCAGGTTCTAAGCCCGCCGTCACCACACAGGAGGTGCTCTCTTATTTTGGAGCAGACCTTGATTATGTAATTCCTGCAGATATCAAAAATAATTTGAACCCAACAGAGATAAGAGACGCTCAAAACGGCAATATTATTCGAGTAAGCTAAATTATTGATAATACGAGTGTTGACAGCGGTTAATGATTATTCCAGAATAGCCGGCTGAATTTTGGAGGGGTACTCAAGCGGTCAACGAGGGCAGACTGTAAATCTGTTGGCTCAGCCTTCGTAGGTTCGAATCCTACCCCCTCCACCAAAATAAAATTTATTGTGGATTGCAGTAAGTGTAGTAGGTTTTTAGAGTAATGGTATTTTTGAAGTGCCAGATTCGACGAAAGTGAAAGATGCGAGGTAAATCTGTCAATTGAAGATTGATAGCAAATGGGTGATGTGATATTTGGCGGGGG
>Ga0209630_10002057_pt1 | contig 20131 bp, 21 predicted proteins | sample COG_01_FD_184745 | JGI IMG/M metagenome (GOLD analysis project Ga0209630, IMG submission 184745) | Pelagic Microbial community sample from North Sea - COGITO 998_met_01 (SPAdes) (version 2) | ecosystem: Environmental > Aquatic > Marine > Neritic zone/Coastal water | place: Helgoland, sampling... | reverse complement strand
ATCATCTTCAGTAGCAGTAGAGCTGTAATTATTTGCAATAGAGTAAGTGCATCCCGCCTCCTGAGCTGTGAGAGACAGAGTAAAGACACATAACAAAGAAGTAAGTAAATATCTCATAGTTTAATTTGAGTTGTAAGATAAGACTAATCTGTGTCTATATAAGCTATAGTATTGTAAATTTAGAATATGAGAACAATACTTTTCACTTTACTATCGCTCATTTTTTGTGTAGCACATTCACAATTTATTCCACAACCTATGGGATATAATCCCGATTCAAATTCCGATGGGGCATCGGTTCCGAAGATTTGATGGGAATGTTATCACTGTTTGGTAGCTCTTTCAATAGCGGTGACTCTCTTGTTGTTGATTACTTTGAGTACTCGTTTATTGAACATGAAAACGGTGATCTAGAAGCTGACACTTTTATTTTAATCTATCCCCTGGTAGTTGCTTAGATGGCTCTTCCCATTGGAATCATTGCCCAACAGGTTGAGACAATAAAAGTACTGCTGATGATGTAGGATTTGTTGAATCTATGATTAGTGAGATTTCGTCTCAGTATAATTTAGATATGGAAAGAATTTATGCTGGGGGATACTCAAACGGGGGCATGATGGCATACGGGCTTGCGAATTATAAAAGTGATTTAATTGCTGCGGTGGCATCTGTTTCCGGAACAATTTTAGACTGCACAGGATCTACCAATCATCCTATGCCACTAGTACATCTTCATGGAACCTCTGATGGTGTTGTTTCCTGTAATGGGAGCACTGACTGGAATTCTGTACAAAGTACGTTAGACCATTGGATTAACTTCAATAATATAGATTTAACTCCTACTATAACAAGTGATAATAATATTGAAAGTTGTGTTTATGCCCAAGGAGATAGCTCAGTTTCTGTTGAGCATTATAAATTTATAGGAGGCTCAATGTTTATATTCTGGGTAACCTAATTTCATGAGGTGACTTGTTTTATAATATTCGTACACGCCGAGAACACAGATGTCATTTAAATCAAATTTAACACGATTATGGTCAAACATGCATGGATTTATTTCAATCCAATCAATATCACCAATCACCAGATTACATTTATTGGGTAACTCAATGATTTTATTTAAGACACACCCCAATCGGATGTAGGACTCATCTACTGCAGGGGCCTTCCAGTTTTTTGCGCTATATACAGTTGGAGTTAGGCCCACAGCCTCAAATTCAGAAATATATTCAGGATACTTAGCACTACATCGGTGTGATTGTTTGACAATATCACTGTGAATATGAGAGATCGTAAACTGTTCTGTTTCTTGTATATTCTTGAAGGTATGCGCGAATTCACCTGGCGGCCTTAACACAATGCCCATCAAAGCGGGATTTGATCCAAGGTGCATGAGAGAACTTACAATACTTAAATTATGCGCACCCTCATCGCTCACACTCCCCACCAGTACCGGACTTTTAAAGCCACTCAAAGAATTGACAAGCTCTGCCCTAGTTCGAGATTCCATTACATGGAGATCTGAAGCGTTTATTTTATGATAGTCTGACACCTAATTTATAATTGCCTGAAAGTCATCTATTGTAGAAATAATTTTGACATCTTTAAGCCCATTTAATGAGATGTCTGTGCTTCGCGTGACAGGTATGATTTCAGAACTTGAGAATGTTTTATCAAGAAAAGAAACAATATGTTCTAGTTTATTCACAGACGACCTTGCTACAGCAAAAAACATGATTTTGTTTATGGTGAAATAATCTTTCAAAATCTCTAATGATTTTAAAGGGACAGATTGACCTAAATAAATAACGGATTTCTTATTTTCCGTGAGTATTAAACTCGCCACCAAAAGTCCAATTTCATGGTGCTCACCTTCGGGTAGAAACAACAGCCACACTTCTTTGTCTTTGACATTGTCATGATTTACACTGTCGATCCTTGAGTATAACTTTTGCTTAATTAACTCCGATAAAAAATGTTCTTGGGAAGGTAGAATGCCATTCGTAAGCCACAAATACCCAATTCGATTTAGGGCTGGCAACAAAATATTTTTGTACACATATATTGTTCCAAACCGATTTAATGAAGCACTAATTACTTCATCGAATAATGATTTGTTAAATGTTAAGCCTGATTCAATGATTTTGTTTAATTGTTTTAAATGATAAACCTCATCATCTAGTGATATATTTCTCACTAAGTTTTCAATGTCCTTGTTTCTAAGACAAGCAATTTTTGAAATTTTATAGCCTTTGTCCCTTAAAATCGAAATATTTAGTGCCTTAATAAGTGTTTCATCATCATAGAACCTGATGTTTGTCGGAGTTCTTTGAGGCACAAATAGATTGTATCTATTCTCCCAAGTTCTGATGAGCAACTTGCTAAATCCAGTTATGTTGGACAATTGTTCTATTGTGTAGTGTGCCATTGCAGCGGCTAAAATAGATATTTGTATACTTTTATCCAAAAAAAGTTGTACAAAATTTTGGTTTTTTACTTTTGTTACCGATATATTTGCATAACATTTTAAACTAATAATTATACAAAAATGAATAATTCAAACATCAAATCCTTTTTAGCATCAGTTTTTTGCTTACTCTCATTCAATGCTTTTTCTCAAACAGTTTTTGGAATCATCGAAAATTCAAACGAACACAACACACTAGAAACCGCAATTCTGGCAGCAGGATTAGACGAGACACTATCAAACGATGGACCTTTCACTGTGTTTGCTCCGACAGACGATGCATTTGGCTTAATTCCGGCAAACGTTATTGAAACATTGCTTGCTGACCCTACTGGACAGCTCACTCAGATATTGTTAAACCACGTTGCGTCAGGAACGACTTTGAGCACAGATTTATCTGATGGCATAATGATTACTACCCTGCAAGGTGGCGAGGTTTCAATATCGATAAATGATGGAATGGTCATGATTGGAAATGCAAATGTGACTGTAGCAGATATTATAGCAGACAATGGTGTAGTTCATGTTATTGATGCTGTATTAGTTCCAGAAACAGAAACCAACTCAGTGTTCGACATTATTGCGAACTCAGACGTACACAACACACTAGAAACCGCAATTCTGGCAGCAGGATTAGACGAGACACTATCAAACGATGGACCTTTCACTGTGTTTGCTCCGACAGACGATGCATTTGGCTTAATTCCGGCAAACGTTATTGAAACATTGCTTGCTGACCCTACTGGACAGCTCACTCAGATATTGTTAAACCACGTTGCGTCAGGAACGACTTTGAGCACAGATTTATCTGATGGCATAATGATTACTACCCTGCAAGGTGGCGAGGTTTCAATATCGATAAATGATGGAATGGTCATGATTGGAAATGCAAATGTGACTGTAGCAGATATTATAGCAGACAATGGTGTAGTTCATGTTATTGATGCTGTCATTGAAACGTCAGTAAATAACATTATTCAAACAAGTTCACTTATTGAAAATGACATCTACTTACATAGCGTTGACATTACAGGAAGAGAAATCAATTATAATACTGCTAATACAATCGTCTTTGATATTTACAAGTCTGGTAAAACAGTAAAACGTTTTGTGAGCATACAATAAATTCAACAAAAGACATCACAATTAAAATGATATACCTGCACCAATTTGGTGCAGGTATATATTTTAAAAATAATGAATTTCGCAATTCACATCAAACAGACAGCATCTAAAAATTTGATTATCAAGTTACAATGTCCTAGTCTTACTTCAGCCATTGATTATGCATGTCAAATTAAAAAACTTGATCTTCAATTATTTACTGACTTTTTTACCGTACAACAAATAGTCAGTTCCTAAAATAATATGGAATATTATCAAAAAAAAATTTGAGCAGATTATAAAAACTGATATAAACACACTTTGGAATTTTATTTCTGACCCTTCAAATCTTAAAAAGATTACACCTACAAATCTCGGTTTCATGATTGAAAATTCTTCGCATAATGTGCTGACAGAAGGTATGATTATAGGCTATAATATAACTCCAGCACTTAACATTAACACAAAGTGGGTCACAGAAATAAGTCATGTTAAACACAAAGAAGTTTTTGTTGACCAACAGATATACGGTCCATACAAATTATGGCACCATCAGCATATATTTCAAGTTATAGATGATCACAGTGTTAGTATGATAGATATCATTACGTACGCATTGCCATTTGGAATAATTGGAGACATAGCAAACTATATTTTTGTTCAAAAAAAAATAAATAAAATTTTTGATTATCGTACAATAGCTCTTAATAAAATATTTAACAAATGATTGGTTTTTTCAGTAAAAAGTCAAAATTAAAAAGACTTGAAGCAAAGTATAAAAAACTCATGCATCAAGCATTTTTGCTTTCTTCAAAGAATAGAAGATTAAGTGATGAAGCTACCGCAAAAGCAAATGATATTCAAAAGTTAATTATAGAATTAGAAACGAACAAGTGACTAAATCATTTTTATTTTATAATATACTCTGTCTTTATTCATAGAATGCCTCATACGTATTTTCGAGATACTCTTTCAACTCCTTTACAACTATTCTCTTTCACGTAAACAGAGACAACAGATGAACCGGAATTATATATCGTTAAAATACATCATCAGCAAAAAACTGATGAATGGCGTCAATAACAAAATTAAAAATAGATTAAAAAATTAAAGTTCATTAAATTTTTCAGAGTAAGACAAAATTAAAATTCTGTTTATTATTATTGCTTATAATGCAACAGCACTCCAAAAATTTAAAAAGTTCAAAATTTCTTGCTTACAGTCGTTTAGCACTGATAATGTTAATATTGGGGTTATTAGTGTCTCTAAGTGTTATTCTGAGAATTATTTTATTCTTTCTACCACGCCATTACTTCTTAAGATTTAATGTAAGATTCATTATTTATCCATTATCAAGACTTCTGATGAGAATTGTCGGGGTACGTTTAAATGTAATAGGAGAAATTGCAAACTCTAATTTATTGATCGTAAGTAATCATCAGGGATTAATAGATTCTCTTCTTCATATGGCGCTTTCACCTTGCATGGTGATCTCAAACACAGATGTACAAAGTATGAAAATCATCGGTAAGATAATGGGATTACTCGGATTCGTATTTGTTGACAGATCCCGAAGGAAATCTATTCAAGAACTGTTAGTCCCAACCATAAAAATGATTACAAAGTCTCATGTGAATATGAGTTTTTTTCCTGAAGGGAAGCCAAATGATGGAATTGAAATCCATCCATTCAAACCTTCATTTTTTAAAATAGCTGTGGACTCAAATGCAGGCGTCCAACCATTAGCATTCAGATGGACTCATGCAAATGGGAGTAAGTTATCCAAAGAACAATTGGAATTCTTTACTTACTTCGTGACTGACGGATCTGTAGTAAAACATCTCATAAATATCTTAGGATTAAGAAGAAAGAGGCTTAGCGTTAGGATTCTAGAAGCGATTACCCCAGAAGAAATAGGTAAAAACAACTGGAACAGAAAAGATTTGTCTCAACAATCGGAAAGAAGTATTCGGTCAGCTATGTTAGAAATTAATTGGTAAAATAAAGAGCGTAATCTTTTTTTAACTTCCCACCACTAATCGAGTTATAGTGTATTAAGAGTGAGCGACATTTTAATGTCTGCCCGTTGATACGGATTATCCTCCGTTATTTCAACCTGTACAAAACCATATTTTAAATAAAGATGTATTGCGTTCTCAAGTTGTTTATTTGAATATAATTCTATAACATTAATGTTATTTTCAATACAGAATTGTATTAAAAATTCCATTATTTCATTACCAAAACCTTTCCCTCTAAATGATTCATGAACTGCCATCTTGTTAAGTTCGTAAACACCATCTTTGCTGGGGTTTAAGGCAAAAGTTGCCACTATCTTCCCTTTTAATTTACCCATAAAAACATAACCTCCTTTATCTAAAATAGCACTCTTGGGGTTTGACAAAACAAATTCATCATATGGTTCTAATAGAAATAATTCTTTAAGCCAAGATATATTTAAATTGTAAAAATCATCTTTGTTAGATTTGATATATGGATGAAAAGTAATCAATTGTATTTCTTTTTGTTCAACTTTTAAAGGTATAGGCTAGTGCAATTAAATAGCAAATTTAATGGCATACTCTACTTTAAAACAGGTGTTTTCATAGACTTCTTTTACATTCTGACAATTAAAAAAACATGATATAAATCAAGTACTTAAACAATTGAAATTTAAGGATAAGGCAAAGACCTAGTACGCTCGGAAAGTGTACCTTTGCAGTTGAATGAAAGAGAAAGAGAAAGAATCTGATAAAGCGTCTTCGGGCTTACCTGAAATACCAAATCTACCTCCCATGCCGCTGTCAGCAAATATGAGTAATGAGGCTACGACAGCTATAGATTATCCAGAGGGTCATAGGGCTGGGTTTGTGAATATCGTCGGTTCACCCAACGTTGGGAAGAGTACTCTAATGAATAAACTCGTGGGCGAAAATATTAGTATTATTAACGCTAAAGCCCAAACAACTCGTCACCGAATTATGGGTATCGTGAATCAACCAGATTGGCAAATAGTTTATAGCGACACTCCTGGGGTTCTTGATCCTGCATATAAATTGCAGGAAGGGATGATGAAGTTTGTGAAAACTGCTCTACAGGATGCGGACGTACTAATTCTAGTGACTGATGTTTATGAAAATAGTATCGCACATGAAGCTACTTTTGAGAAGATAGCAAAAATGGACATTCCCGTTTTTATTCTAATAAACAAAGTAGATCTCGAGGGGCAAGATGTAGCTATGGAGAGAGCAGAATATTGGAAAAAGCGTATGCCTAATGCGAGCGTTGCGCCTATCAGCGCACTGCACAATTTTAATGTAGACACTCTACTTGAAAATATCGTAAAGAAACTTCCTGTAGCACCGCCTTTCTTTCCTAAAGATGAACTCACGGATAAGCCTATGCGGTTTTTCGTTTCTGAAATCGTTAGGGAGAAAATCCTCACTCATTACAAGCAAGAGATTCCATATAGCTGTGAAGTGGTCGTTGAAGAGTTCATCGATGAACCTACTATATTTAAAATTAGAGCAGAAATTCGTGTCGCTCGCGAATCGCAAAAGTATATCGTTGTGGGAGCCGGAGGGAGAATGATTAAAAGAGTAGGTACAGACTCCCGCATAGAGCTCGAATCTTTTTTAGGGAAGAAAGTGTTTCTCGATTTGTACGTAAGAGTAGATAAGGATTGGCGTAACGACGAAGGCAAGCTTAAACGCTTCGGCTATTTCGATTAATCTGCATAAACTTAATAATAAGCTGTGATATACTTCCCTCCCGCTAAGATTAACTTAGGCCTTAAAATTCTAGGCAAAAGAGAAGATGGTTTTCACGAAATTCAGAGCTTATTCCTACCTATAAATTGGTGTGATGTGCTTGAGGTTATCGTTGTAGAAAATGGAGAATGGGGTAAACTAAATTTCACCTGCTCTGGTATTAAAATTCCTGAAGACAACTCATCTAACACGGTAGTTAGAGCACATAAATTGTTAAGTAAAAACTTCAAACTCCCTGAGATTGATGCTCAACTGCTTAAAACAATACCCACAGGGGCTGGTTTAGGAGGTGGTAGTTCTGACGGATCTTTTATGCTTGAAGCAATAAATGAGTTGTGTCAACTCGGGGTATCAAATAAGGCATTGAAATCACTTGCTTCTGAACTTGGAAGTGATTGTCCTTTCTTTATAGACAACAAACCAAGCTTAGTTACAGGAAGAGGTGAAATAGTCGATCCCCTGCCTTTTAGTATAGAAGAACTCAAGATAAATGAGCTTAGTATTTTACTTATACACCCAGGTGTACATGTTAATACTGGAATAGCTTTCACATTATTGAATCAAGAATTGAGTAATAAAAAATTACAATTTCTGAAACTCCCCTCACTCCCACTTAATCAATGGAAAGAAGCACTACATAACGATTTACAAATTCCAGTAGCCAACAGGCACCCTGAAATATTTAATGCTATCAATATTCTTGAAGACACTCATGCTGAGTATGTTCAAATGACGGGGAGCGGATCTTCTGTGTTTGGATTATATCAAACTAGAAATCACGATGAGGATTTGATCAAAACAGCAATAAAAAAAGCTAAAAAATTAGGGTTTACTACCTATTTTGGAGCCTTATAATAAATCCAAAAGCCAAGAGCGGTAAATAAAACATTGGGTAGCCAAGCTGCTATAAACTGAATTGCACTTACGCTAATTGGTAAAAATTCTGGAGAAGCTGCGGTTGCTGCAAATACAGAAATCATTCGTGATGTAAATACAAATGTGAAACCCACAAGAACTGCTAGTAACAAATGTATCCCAACCCCCCCACGCTGTTTTCTAGAAGCTATTCCTACCCCTAAAAAAGTCAGCACAAAAATGGCAAAAGGTGTTGATGTTCTTGAGTGGCGGGTAAGCTCCAGTGAACAAACATCTGCGCCGCTGAAACGAACTTGGTCAATGTAATTATTTAATTCTGGTGTAGGCATCGTATTGACCACGGCTGTTCTCTGAGCGAAATCTTCGATACGCATTGTCAAAGCGGTATCTAAACGATTTACAAATCGAAAAGACTCAGTCCCGTCATCATTAAAGTCACGAACGCTAACATTCACAAGTCGCCACAAACTATCCTCAGACATCCAGGTTCCTTTTGCTGCAACTATTCGCTGCTCGAGTCTATTCTCTCCTTCAGCCCATCTCTCAAGTTGGAATCTATAGCCAGTAGCCCTACTGTACGTAATACTTCTGAAATAAGCGATGGTGCCAGGGGTGATTTCACGATAAAGATTTTGATCTTTAACATGGAAATTAACATGAATCCACTCCACTTCAAACTCGACCTTACTTTTATTTGCAGCGGGAACAACAAAATGAGTTAATATTAACGAAATCGCAACCAGCAACGAGGCTGCGATGAAATAGGGTTTTAGAAATCTACGGAAAGCCATACCTCCACTGAGCATAGCAATAATTTCTGTTTTTTGGGCTAACTTACTTGTAAACCAAACTATAGTAAGGAAAACAATAAACCCGCTTAACATGTTAGCAAAGAAAAATATAAATGAAAAGTAGTACTTGACCGTTTGCCACAAGGGCGCCTCATTTTCCAGCAAACGCCCAATATTTTCTACTAAATCAAAAATTACTGCAACAACACAAAACACTCCCAACATAAAGAAGAAAGTTGTGAGAAATTTTTCGATAATATATTTATCTAATCTTGTCAATGCTTATCAGATCCTTTGGGACACTTGCTTTACCATTTTATTTTTCCATTCTACAAAATCACCTGCTTTGATGTGCTTCCTTGCTTCTTTAACTAAGTCAATATAAAACGCTAGGTTGTGTAAACTTGTTATATACATAGCAAGTAACTCATCTGTCCTGATTAAATGTCTGACATATGATTTGCTATACATTTTATCCACTTTAGCTGATCCGGCAGGATCTAAAGGTGAGAAATCATGCTCCCACTTTTTATTCTTGATATTTATAATACCATTCCAGGTAAACAACGTACCTGTCCTAGCATTTCTTGTGGGCATTACACAATCAAACATATCTACACCTAAAGCAATGTTTTCTAGAACATTAGCTGGGGTACCAACACCCATCAAGTATCTCGGCTTATCCTTAGGAAGAATCCCACAAACCAACTCACTGGTTTTATACATCTCTTCTATCGGCTCACCTACACTTAACCCACCTATTGCATAACCTGCCGCTTCAATAGATGAAATATATTCAGCTGATTGCTTCCTTAAATCACTAAAACTGCCACCTTGTAAAATTGGGAAAAGTTCTTGATTATAGCCATATTTAGGTTCAGTTTCAGCAAATCTAGTAAAGCATCTTTCCAACCAACGATGGGTTCTCTCCATAGATTTTTTGGTATAATTATGAGTACTCGGGTAAGGTGGACATTCATCGAATGCCATAATAATATCCGCACCTATAATTCTCTGAATATCTATTACATTTTCTGGCGTGAAATTGATTAAATCACCATTAATGTGATTCCTAAACTGAGCCCCCTCTTCCGTCAATTTTCTGTTGTGGGCCAAACTATAAACTTGAAATCCACCACTATCCGTTAATATTGGCCCCTCCCAACTCATAAATTTATGAAGCCCACCTGCCATTTCAAGGGTCTCTATTCCAGGTCTCAAGTACAAATGATATGTGTTCCCTAAAATGATTTGAGCCTGAACCTCCTCTTTCAACTCTATTTGAGGCACAGCCTTCACTGTACCTAAAGTTCCTACTGGCATAAAAATAGGGGTCTCAATTTCCCCATGATCAGTAACTAAAAGTCCCGCTCTTGCACTAGACCCAGGATCACAAGCTTGTAAGGTAAATTTCACCCTTTTTTCTTTCAAGTTTATTCGACACTCGCTTTGAATACCGTTCCGCAAATGTAACTTGGGACATTCATAATGAAGACAATCTCACAAAAGTAATGCTAGGAACACTTTTCAACACTGCAGCCGTTGCGCTGGGCTCCACTATAGGACTTTTATTTAGAAAACACATCACCTCGGCAAACCAAACTCAAATACTCACTATTTTCGGGCTGTTCACGATAGCCTTAAGCATCGATATGATGAGTAAAATGGCTTCTCCTATTGATGTTTTTATAGCTCTAATAATTGGCTCGGTCCTTGGCCAAACCCTGTCACTTCACTCGCGACTTTCTGACTTTACTTCAAAACTTAACATGGGTACAGGATTCATTAAAGCGTCAGTTTTATTTTGTGTTGGTGGTCTTACAATGATCGGGTGTATGGAAGAAGGTCTTAGCTCAAATTACAGACTGCTATATATTAAAGGCATTATGGATCTCATTAGCTCAGTCTTCCTAGCAGCAGCACTTGGGCGGGGAGTTTTATTCTCTGCCTTAGGCGTTCTCATTTTTCAAGGGTCACTTTCATTTTTATTTTTCAGCATCGGATCCAGCATACCTACAGATTTAATCACAGACTTAACAGCAACAGGCGGTATACTTCTTCTTGCTTTAGGTCTAGACCTAAGCAACATAAAAAAATTCAACATCATTGACCTTCTCCCGACATTAGTAATTCTACCTATTGTTCACTTACTTCACAACTTAATAAAACTATCGATAAATGGGTTTGGGATTTAATAAGAAGATTTCTACAAAAATCATCCATGGCTTAAGTGCCATGCTAATTCTTTGCATCCTGTTTTTTACTTACAAATATTTTATCAGAGTCACCATAGATTTAAATAAAAACACAAGTTCTCAATCAGTAATCGAGAACTATTCTGACGACGTATTCAAATCTTCATTAGAGTTCAACATACCATATGAATATCTCATGTCTTTAATTCAACTAGAATGCTCTGGCCTTAAGCCTGCCGGAGAAAGGTTTGAGCCCCACGTTTACAAGCAATTAAAAAGAGTTCAAAGTGGCTCACTGATAAATTACGAAAATGTAACAACTATTCACCTATATGATGCTTCAGACGAAGCAATAAAGAATCTCGCTACATCTTGGGGGCCATTTCAATTAATGGGGTACAAATGCATTTTACTTGATGTAAAGATTCGTGATATAAGAGGCCCAAACGGAGTTCATTATGGAGCCCAATGGATCAACCTTACATACGGCAATCGGCTTAGAAAAGCAGAATACAAAGACTGTTTTCACCTTCACAATACCGGCAGACCTTACCCAAGCACAGGCATACCTACAACACACGACCCGCAATATGTACAGAGGGGTCTTTCAGGATTAAAGCGTTTTAATAACAAAAATAATTAACCTTACAACGATAGTCAATGCCAGCAAATAAATTCGCTCTACTCCGATATCGCATCATTGATCGATGTATTAACAATCATGGCAATCCATATCCTTCAAAAGAAAATCTGCGCACTGCATGTGAAGTAGCCTTGTATGGAAGTGATGGTGAACACATAAGCGTAAGTACCATAGAAAAAGATATTTGGTCTATGAGAAATGAATCTGAATTGGGATACTACGCTCCTATTTCATACCATAGAGACCACAAAGGATACTTCTACGAGGAAGAAGGATACAGTATAAATGAAGTCCAATTAAATGAAGAAGACCTTGACGCCATAAGATTCGCCGCTAACACACTTATTCAATTTAGAGACCTACCTATTTTCCAACAATTTGATCAAGCTATAGGAAAGATCTCTGATAGACTAGCTGTTGCGCCCAACCTTGATACAACAGGAGTTGATAAATACATGCAATTTGAATCTACCCCATCGGCACGGGGCTCTAAATATCTATCCCCACTGTTGCATGCTGCGCGCAACAATCATCCTGTTATTCTTAGTTATAGAAAGTTTTCTAGCGAAGCCCAAAAGGAATATTTAGTTCATCCATACTTGTTAAAAGAATATAGAAACAGATGGTATTTATTAGCTTGGGATCCTAAAATGGAATTTATTCGGACGTTTGGCTGTGACAGAATTCAATCAATTAACACCGATGAAAACACCAAGTTTACAACTTCATCTGAGTTTGATTCAGATAAGTATTTTTCTCACACAGTTGGAATAACAGTAATTGACAATTCATCTCCTGTAAAAGTCACATTAGAATGCGATCCTATTCTCGCACGATACCTCACATCACAACCACTTCATCGGTCTCAAAAAATAACTAACCAAGGAGATGTTTATACAATAACACTAAATGTAATCATTACTTATGAATTGATTCAGTGGATAATGGGGTATTCAGCTGAAGTTAAAGTATGCTCTCCGGAGAGTTTAAAAGAAATTTTATCAAATAGATTAAATAAAGCACTTAATATGAGTACAACGTAAATAGATTGAGTTGTGGATTAATTGCTTTGTAGTGCAGAGATTAATAATCACCTTGAAAAACACTCGCAATGTCTATTCCTATTAACACATACTCTCACAAAGTGAGCACATCAATCACGAGCTTGTCAGACGCCAGACTCTGGATAAGCACTTTCCCTCGTCCAAAAGGATTTAGCCCATACGCCTGGAGTACAACTAAAAGAATAGCACTTGAAGTTTGGAAGTGTTATTTTTTCAATCGAGCATTTGATAGGACTGTAAATTTCATGCACCCTTCATTTTATTTAATGATTAGAACTCCTGAAGGATCCCCATTATTAGTTGAACGTTCGATTAGAGGACTGAGGTCAAAAGAAATAAGCAAATAATTTTTGTTTTAGGAAAAGAATATATATATTGCAAAAACGACTGTTAGTCGTGCATATTTAACAACTCGTCGTTATTTATATCATGCTCATAGATATTATCACCTATGACAAGGATTGAAACAAATACTAAAGCCACTCTTAATCGAGAGCTACAATCACGTTTGGGAAATGTTTCTGAATCCGATCAAAAATATGGAGGAGTTATAATATCGTACTCAGGGACTTTAGACACTTCCTCCGGTGATTCTATTTTACAACTTGCAGAAAAATCTATCTTATACACTGGTGGTTCAATGTCCGAGATGAAAAAAGTTTGCAAAATCTTGATAGATTGCTTTCAAAATGTAAGTAAACATGGTTGGATTGATCAATTGGGTGAAACGTTCTTAAACCTAACAATCGAACACAATCCTTTTGGATATCAAATACATTGCAAAAACATTGTTGACCTAGAAATGGCCTCAACTCTTAAGCTTAAACTAGACAAAGTAAACGGATTGAATTTATCACAATTACGCAAAAGGTATGTTGACACACTGTGTGAAGGTCAGTCACATAATTCACAACGAGTTGGACTAGGTCTTTTGAGTATGGCTCAAAGAAGTGTTGGACCTCTAGAATACGAGCTAATTAAACATGAAAAAAACGATTTGCTTTTATTTTATTTAACTGTGACAGTTAAACGATAAAATAAAAATTTAAGTTTTTCTTTCCTTCTTTTTAGCAGCGGGAAATAGTATGTTATTTAATATTAATCTGTATCCCGGAGAATTTGGATGTAGATTTAGATCGGTAGGAGGATCATTCACCATATGCTTATAATCCTCTGGGTCATGACCTCCATAGTACGTCCATTGCCCTCTCCCTAATTCACCATGTATATATTTTGCTGTAGATAAATTTCGATTATCTCCCATTACAGTAACATCAGGCCTAATAAATTCTTTACGAAAAGATGTTGTTTGGCCCATAAAACCAGTGATAACCCTTTTGTGACTCTGTGTCAACATTGTGGGTACAATATCCCATTTTGCTGAGAAATCAAACAATGTAAAGAAATCATTGATTTGTTTAATATCCCTATGATCCTTAGTTCCATCAATATCTGAAAATTCATAAATCAGAGGATTCATTTCTAAATTGTAATCCTGAAAAGCGAGACCCTCAGAAAAAACAAGTTTTGAATTGGCTTGTGAATCAGAAGGGTCACCATCAAACATTGGATCACAGATATCTACCTTTTGAGCTGCTAAAGCAATATCAAATGAATCCGTTCCAGAACACATCGTAAACAAAAAGCCTCCTCCTAAAACAAAATTTCTTATGGTTAAACTAACCTCTCTTTTCATTTCGCTAACCTTTTGGAATCCCATGAAATTAGCCGAAGCATTTTGTGAATCGACCTCATCTTGATACCAAGTAGCTGTTCTGAATGCTTTATAAAATTTACCAAACTGCCCTGTAAAATCCTCATGATGAAGATGTAGCCAATCATACTTCGGTAAAACACCGGATAGAACCTCTTCATCGTACACGATTTCGTATGGTATTTCTGCATATGTAAGTACCAGAGTGACTGCATCGTCCCAAGGTAGTTTTCCTGCAGGACTATAAACAGCAATTTTAGGAGACTTTTCTAACTTAACACTCTCCATGTTAGCTTCTGTGGCAGAAATTTCATTTAAAATCTGATCAGCTTGAACATCAGCAATAATATTAAAAGAAACCCCTCTAATGACACATTCTTCAGCAATACTATTAATATTAGGGAGCATAAAACTCCCTCCTCTATAATTCAACAACCATTGTGCTTCAACACCATTTCCCAACACCCAGAACGTTACTCCATAAGCCTTCAAATGATTAGATTGGCTATCATCCATAGGTATAAGTATCCTAGATGAGAATCCTTGAAAAGAAATGAGCATTATACACCCAAGAAATAAAAATCTTTTCATAGAACTAAAATGGTGGTTCGCCTTCTACATCTTTGTTCATCTTAGACCCTACAGTTATTGTTCCCGAATCAGAAAATGCCGTGTTGGCAGGAATTGAATCTGAAGAAAAACCATTGTCCGCGAAGGCGTTGTAATCTTCAAACTTTGCAAGTCTTTTAACAAACTTCATATGAACTGTCCCTAATCCACCATGTCTATGTTTAGCTAAAATAAACTCAGCTAAACCATTTGTATCAAGACCTTCTTCATGATCTGTGAATCCGTAGTATTCTGGTCTATAAATAAATGAAACAATGTCAGCATCTTGCTCAATGGCTCCTGATTCTCTTAAATCTGATAACATAGGGCGTTTATCACCTCCTCTTGTCTCAACCATTCGACTAAGCTGAGAAAGTGCAATGACAGGAATATCTAATTCTTTAGCAATAGATTTAATCGATCTTGAAATAGATGAAATCTCCTGTTCCCTGTTTCCTCCCTTTCCACTTGAACTAGAAGTCATTAGTTGCAAATAATCTATAACTACTAAATCGATCCCGTGAGTAGATTTAAGTCTTCTACACTTTGCTCTTAATTCAAAAACATTTAAACCTGGAGTATCGTCAATAAATAAAGGAGCCTTGGATAGCTTACCTATTCTATCATGAAGTTGCTGATATTCATGATCTTCAAGTGTACCTTTTCTAAACTTATCTGAACTGATACCTGTTTCTGCTGCTATAAGTCTTTGTACCAATTGAACTGATGACATTTCTAAACTAAAAACCGCAACAGGAATATCATGATCTACTGCAATATTCCTAGCCATAGTCAATACAAAAGCCGTCTTTCCCATACCAGGCCTAGAAGCTAGTACAATCATATCTGATCTTTGCCAACCGCCTGTTAGTTTATCTAAATCAGTAAATCCAGAAGGGACACCACTAACACCTCCATCCTGTGACCTTGCATTATCAATGTTGTCTATTGCCTTCTTAACTACAGAGCTCATTGATTCATAACTCTTTCTAATATTTCCTTCAGCAACTTCAAAAAGTCCAGACTCTGCTTCATCAAGTAAATCAAAGACATCAGTCTTCTCATCAAAAGCTTTTTCTATAATATTACTAGAAACTCTTATTAACTCTCTTTGAATATGTTTTTGAGAAATTATCCGTGCGTGAAATTCCACGTTTGCTGTACTTGCTATTCTGGTAGTCAAATTAGCAATCGTAAAAGCACCACCAACTAATTCCAGATCACCTGACTTCCTTAATGCCTCGGTTACAGTCAATAAGTCAATCGGTTCAGAATCGTTAAATAAATTCTGAATTATATCAAAAATTTTACTATGTGCTGGCTTATAAAAACTATCAGGACTTAAAACATCAATTACAGCATTAACAGCAGATTGTTCAAGCATCATCGCACCTAAAACAGCCTCCTCCAAATCAATAGCTTGAGGTATCACTCGCCCAAGAGATGTTTCTGAAGATGATAGTCTATTTTGAGTCGATAGTCGATCAGTAGTTTTGGACATTGAGTTAGGAGATGGAGATACTTTCATGATTTCAAAGTGCAAGTTAAGTGTCAACAGACATCATTTCAGAATCGTTTTTTAACAATCAATTGACTCTGTTTTCAACATTCACAATCCAAACTCTTTTTTTACCTCATTAACTCTATCTAGCTTCTCCCAAGGAAACAATTCAACTTCTAGTTCGATTTTATCTCCTCCTCTAAAAGCTTCAAATGATTTAGTAATTACTTTAGGCATTCTACCCATATGACCGTAAGAAGATGTTTCAGAATAAATGGGACTCCTTAGATTAAATCTTTGTTCAATTTGATAAGGTTTCATCGGGAACACATCTACAATTTTAGAAGCTATTTCACCGTCAGTAAACTGTACCTTAGAAGTACCATAAGTATCAACATACAATCCTACAGGCTCAGCCACACCAATCGCATACGCTACTTGTACTAAAACTTCATCACAAACACCTGCAGCAACTAAGTTTTTAGCAATATGTCTAGTTGCATAAGCTGCAGATCTATCGACCTTAGAAGGATCCTTGCCACTGAAAGCACCACCTCCATGCGCTCCTTTACCTCCATAAGTATCAACAATAATTTTTCGTCCTGTTAAACCTGAGTCACCATGAGGGCCGCCAATTACAAATTTACCTGTAGGATTAACGTGTAATTTATAATCATCCTGAAATAAATCTTGAACACGTTGACTCATTTGAGCTTTAACTCTTGGAATTAATATCTCAGACACATCTTTCTTTATTTTCTGAAGAATCAAATCATCTGTAGATTCAAAACCGTCATCGTGTTGAGTTGATATCACAATCGCTTCTATTCTTTCAGGTGTTCCATCATCTGAGTATTGAATCGTGACTTGACTTTTTGAATCTGGTCTCAAATATGTCATTGCTTCACCTGCCTTTCTTATTTGAGCAAGTTCAAAAAGGAGCCTATGTGCTAAATCTAAAGGTAAGGGCATGTAATTATCTGTTTCTCTAGATGCATAACCAAACATCATCCCCTGATCACCCGCACCTTGATCTTCTGGATTTTTTCTAACAACCCCTTGATTGATATCCGCAGATTGTTCATGAATAGCACTAAGCACACCACAAGACTCAGCATCAAATTTATATTCACTTTTCGTGTATCCGATTTTTCTAATCGTATCACGAGCTATCTTTTGAACATCAATGTATGCCTTCGAGTTAACTTCTCCAGCTAAAATGACTTGTCCGGAAGTAACTAACGTTTCGCACGCTACTTTACTGTTAGAGTCAAATGCTAAAAAATGATCGATTAAAGCGTCGGAAATCGCATCAGCAATTTTATCAGGGTGCCCCTCAGAAACCGACTCGGAAGTAAAAAAATGACTCATAGTTATAAAAATATATTGTAGTCAAAAATAACTCAACACATTTTCATACAATCATGAGATTAGGTATATTTATATTACTTCTTTCTAAAAAACAATCTCACTGCTACACCTGACAAATCAAATTCTTTTCTAATTTGATTTTCAATGAATCTTTTGTATGGATCCTTAATATATTGTGGTAGGTTACAGTAAAAAGCGAACGTCGGAGTTTGAGAAGGCAATTGGGTTACATACTTAATTCTAACATACTTTCCTTTATACATAGGAGGTGGTAGCCTATCCATTATCGGGAGTAAGAAATCATTAAGCTTACTTGTCGTAATCTTTCTGCCTCGATTAACGCTTACTTCAAGAGCTAACTCAAGAGCCTTAAAAATTCTTTGTTTTTTTAGATTAGATGTAAAAATTATTGGCACATCACTAAATGGAGCAATTCTTTCACGAATTTTCTCCTCAAACTCACCAAGGGTATTGTAATCCTTATCGATCTTATCCCACTTATTTACAACAATCACCACTCCTCTATAACTCTCTACTATCTGCCAAAAGATATGTAGATCCTGCTTCTCCATTCCATCTTCTGCATCCAAAAGAAGGAGACACACATCGCTTTGATCAATCGCCTTAACAGTTCTTACAGTAGAATAAAATTCTAGACTATCTTCAATTTGCTTACGTTTCCTAAGACCAGCTGTATCTATTATTTCAAAGTCAAAACCAAACATATTGTACCTCGTATGAACACTATCTCTAGTAGTTCCAGCGATATCAGTAACAATATTACGTTCCGCTCCTACCAGGGTGTTAATTAAAGTTGACTTCCCCACGTTAGGTCTTCCGACAACAGCAAGTCGGGGTAATCTATCATCATTCTCTTCTGGCTCAACAGGCAACCTGCTTACTAATTCGTCTAATAACTCACCCGTACCAAAACCATTATTCGCAGAAATTGAAAAGACCTGGTCAGATAACCCCAAAGAATAAAATTCAGAGCTGCCGATATCATGAGCTGACGTATCAACTTTATTACAGGCAACAATTACAGGTTTTCCTGACTTACGTAAAAGATTAGCAATATCAAGATCAAGGTCTGTAACCCCAACTCCAACATCAACCATAAATAGAATCAAATCAGCTTCTTCAATAGAAATCTCAACTTGTGCTCTAATTGCAGCTTCAAAAGTATCATCACTTTTAGTAATCCAACCTCCAGTATCAATCACAGTAAATTGACGGTCAGTCCAAACTGACCTACCGTACTTCCTATCTCGTGTTGTCCCACTTGTGGGATCTGTAATTGCGTCTCTAGACTCTGTTAGCCGATTAAACAAAGTGGACTTACCGACATTAGGTCGACCTACTATGGTAACTAAATTGTGCATGTTGCAAAGTTTAGATAATAAAAAGGGGGCCCAAAAGGGCCCCCAAGGTTGGCGTCGACATACTCTCCCGCCTTAGCAGTACCATCTGCGCTGATGAGCTTAACTTCTCTGTTCGGAATGGGAAGAGGTGGACCTCACCGCAATAGACACCTATCGTTCAAATAGATAATATCAAATGCTTTTCATTTAAATCATCCACTAATGGGATGACATACTGGTAGAAGATTGGGAACTCATAAACTTTCGGGTAATTAGTATCGCTTGGCTTTGACATCACTGTCTTTACACCTGCGACCTATCAACGTTGTCGTCTTCAACGACCCTCAATGAAACTTCATCTCGAGATGAGTTTCGCACTTAGATGCTTTCAGTGCTTATCTCATCCATACGTAGCTACTCTGCAGTGCAGCTGGCGCCACAACAGATACACCAGAGGTATGTCCAATCCGGTCCTCTCGTACTAGGATCAGGTTCTCTCAAGTTTCAAACGCCCACAACAGATAGAGACCGAACTGTCTCACGACGTTCTGAACCCAGCTCGCGTGCCACTTTAATGGGCGAACAGCCCAACCCTTGGGACCTTCTACAGCCCCAGGATGTGACGAGCCGACATCGAGGTGCCAAACCACTCCGTCGATGTG
>Ga0209630_10002047_pt1 | contig 20201 bp, 23 predicted proteins | sample COG_01_FD_184745 | JGI IMG/M metagenome (GOLD analysis project Ga0209630, IMG submission 184745) | Pelagic Microbial community sample from North Sea - COGITO 998_met_01 (SPAdes) (version 2) | ecosystem: Environmental > Aquatic > Marine > Neritic zone/Coastal water | place: Helgoland, sampling... | reverse complement strand
AAATAAAAGAATTAGTAAGAAAAAACAAAGTTCATGTCTATTCCTCTAACTATACTCTGTATGGAGACATTTCCTCAAGAGTGATGAGTGTATTAAAAGATTTATCAGATGACTTAGAGATTTATTCTATAGACGAAGCATTTTTGATTTTCAATAAATCTTCTCAAAGATCTTTTTACTCTAGAGCATTAAATATTAAAAATATTATTAACAAGTGGATTGGTGTCCCTGTTAGTATTGGTATTGCTCCAAATAAAACTCTGTGTAAGATTGCAAATTTTTTAGCTAAAAAAGATGAGATGGGATCACAGGTTGTTAGTCTCACTAATACAAGAGAAATAGAATTAGCATTAAAAATACTCGATGTTAATGAAATTTGGGGTGTGGGTGCTCGTATTTCTGAGTTTTTAAAATCAAATCATATACACACAGCATATGACTTGTATAAAAAAGACCCTAGATGGATTAGACAGCATTTAGGGGTTGTAGGAGAAAGAACTTATAGGGAGCTTAAAGGTGAAAGATGCCTCAATCTTAATGAAAAAAACTCTATTAGAAATCAATGTATTGTGTCTAGATCATTTGAAAATTATATCATCAATAAAAATGATCTTGAAAAAAGAATAGTCTCTTATGCTACAAGAGCTTCAGAAAAAATCAGAAATGAAAAATTGCAGGTTAAAAATATTTCTGTTTTTATAAGATCTAATAAATTTAGTAAAAATCAAAAACAATATAATTCTTTTAAAACACTATCTTTCATTAATCCTACCAATCATATTTTCGATATAGTTAAAAAATCATTAGAAGCGTTACATAGTATTTTTCAAGAGGGAATACAGTACAAGAAAGCAGGAGTTATATTGTCAGATTTATACTTAGAAAACTCATATAACGAAGACTTATTTAACAGAGAGTGTAAAGCTAGATCTGAAAAGTTAAATAAACTTGATAAGGTTTTTGACTCTATAAATAAGAGATATGGAGGGGGCTCTATTTCTCTAGCAAAAGAGAATTATGAGCGTTTCTATATAACCAAAAGAAGAAATCTAAGTCCTTCCTATACTACAAACTTTAATGAATTACCTATTGCTAATTGACAGGAGGTATAGCTCCCATTGATTCTTGAAAGGCATTTTCATCAAATTTATCTTCTGCTAAATTTCCTGAGAAGTAATCATTATAAGCCTGCATGTCAAAGTGACCATGACCGCAAAGATTAAATAGTATGGCTTTAGATTTTCCCTCTTGTTTGCATTTCAAGGCCTCATCGATGGTACCCTTAATAGCATGCGTTGCTTCTGGAGCAGGCATAATACCTTCTGTTCTTGCAAATTGTATACCTGCTTCAAAACATTCTTTTTGACCGTAGGCTCTAGGCTCAACATGACCATGATGAACTAAATGACTGAGCATAGGTGCCATTCCATGATACCTAAGACCACCAGAATGGGTTGGAGAAGGCATAAAATCAGATCCTAAGGTATGCATTTTCATTAAAGGTGTTGATTTTAAGGTATCTCCAAAATCATAAGCAAATTTACCTTTAGTCAAAGAAGGACAGGAACTTGGTTCGATGGCTATAGCATGGACATCTTGTTCTCCTCTAAATTTTTTACCTAAAAAAGGATTACATAATCCAGAAAAGTTACTCCCACCACCAGTACAGCCTATTATAATATCTGGATAATCATTTGCCATTTCCATTTGTAAAATAGCCTCCTGTCCAATTATAGATTGATGCATTAAAACATGGTTGAGCACACTCCCAAGAGCATAATTAGTATCTTTACTAGTAGCGGCAACTTCTACAGCCTCAGAAATAGCTATCCCAAGAGAGCCAGAATTATTTGGGTCTTTTTCTAAAATAGATTTTCCAGAGTTTGTTAAATTAGAAGGGCTAGCAACAACATTACCTCCATAGCTTTCAATAATAGCTTTTCTATATGGTTTTTGATCAAAGCTAACCTTCACCATAAATACTTGTATTTCTAGTCCAAAAACAGAACCGGCATAAGAGAGAGCAGTTCCCCATTGTCCAGCTCCAGTTTCTGTAGCAATTTTTTTTATTCCTGCTTCTTTATTGTAAAAAGCCTGGGCAATAGCTGTATTTGGCTTGTGACTTCCAGAAGGACTTGCACCCTCATATTTATAATAAATTCTTGCTGGCGTATCTAAAGCTTTTTCTAAAGCTCTTGCTCTGACAAGTGGAGTGCTTCTCCATCTCATATAAGCATTTAAAACAGGTTTAGGAATATCTATATATCTATCTTGGGAAACCTCTTGCATAATAAGTTCCATAGGAAATAAGGGGGCTAAATCGTCAGGACCTATTGGTTCTTTTGTTCCTGGATGCAAAGGAGGGCTCATAGGTTCCTTTAAATCAGATGAAAGATTGTACCATTGCTTTGGCACATCTGTGTCTTTTAAATAAAATTTACTTTCCTCAGTCATAATTTCCTCCTTTTATTAAATTCCTCAAAATAAATATAGTATAATTTTAATAAAAAACTAAGAACTTAGTTATCGTAATATCTTTGATTAGCAGCTTCCTTATTAAATATTGGAATTAATTGAGCAATCAAAACTCCTATAATTATTAAAAAACATCCAAATATTTGTGCAAAACTTAAAAATTGACTTAGTATTATCCAAGCAGATAAAGCGCCAAACACTCCTTCTAAAGAAAATGTTATAGCTGCAGTAGAGGGCTTGACATATCTTTGTCCAACAATTTGAAGAGTATAAGCAACACCTGTTGACATAATACCTACATATAAAAGTTCAAATAATTCTTTATATATTCCTGAAAGTGAAGGTTCTTCAAATATAAAAATTAGAGGAAAACTAATCAAAAAGCATATGAAAAATTGTATTGAAGCTAGAGTAAATGGAGCATCAACAATTTCAAAAAATTCATCTATTAGGATGCAATGTATAGCAAAAAAAACTGCACAGATAACTACAAGAATGTCTGCCGACTGTGCTTCAAAAGTATTTTCTGATGTTAGGTAATAAGATCCAATTAAACAAACACTCACTGAGATCCATATAGACCAATGAATTTTTTTCTTAAGAAAAAAACGAGAAATAATCGGAACAAAAGGGACATACAGAATAGTTAAGAAAGCAGCATTTCCTATTTTTGTATATAGAAGAGCGTATTGTTGTAAATAAGACCCTAATAATAATGAACAGCCTGTAAAAAAGAGAATAAAATAAAGTTTCTTTTTTTTTTGATTTTCAATATTTAAAAATAAATTTTTCTCTCTTAAAGCAAATGGGGCTATTAAAATAGCTCCAATTAGAAAACGAATATTTGTAAAAGTGAGCGGGCCTATAAACTCCATTCCAGTAGATTGAGCAACAAAGGCTGTGCCCCATATAAAGGCTGCCAGTATCAATAGAATTGTTGCGGTGAATTGTTTGGAAGGCATCTATATTACTGGCTCCGCAGGTAGGATTCGAACCTACGACCTGTCGATTAACAGTCGAATGCTCTACCGCTGAGCTACTGCGGAACGAGGGAATAAACTACAATAATTTTAATATTTTTCAAATACCAATTAAGATTATTTTATTATAATGAAAATCTGTATAATAATTAATTAGGAGATAAATTATGGAAGAATTAAAAGTTATAACGCCCTGTATTAGTATTTGTAAAACAGACCCAATTACTGAGTATTGTTATGGATGCTCAAGAACAAATGAAGAAAAACAAGTTTGGAGAGATGAAAATACCTCCAATCAATGGAAATCAGACAATATAGAGACTCTTAAAAAAAGAATGCAAGGATGGCAATTAGAAACCTTTAATAAATCCTATGAATTCAAAAAAGAAAAAGGCATGTCTCTAGTTAAGTTTAATATAGAAAAGAAAAAATCTGAACTAGCTAAATGATTCAAGGAAGCTGTCTTTGTAAAAGTGTTGCTTTTAAAATCTATAAAGAAACAAGAAAGGCTGTAATTTGTCATTGTACAATGTGCCAAAAGTCCAATGGAGAATTTAGTAGTTACACGAAAACTAAATTAAGTAATTTTAAATTAACCCAAAAATCATCTTTGAGATGGTACCATTCTTCTAAAAATTATAGGAGAGGCTTTTGTTTTAAATGTGGAAGTTCTTTATTTTTTCAAAAAATCAAAGACGCTATTGATATTGCAATTTCTACAGGATCATTAAAGAAAAATATCTCAACTATTGGGCATATTTATTATCAAGATAAAAAAAGTAAATTAATAATTGGAAAAAATTTAAAAAAATTTAAAAAATCTTCTAATGGAATTTTCGATAGTTATCTTTTTAAAATCAAATGAATTATTCTTTAATTTTAAAAATCTTCTTAATAGTAATTTTAATCTATATAGGCCTTGTTATATTTATATACTCAATTCAAAGGTCTCTACTTTATATTCCTAAAATAGATAGTTATGATGATGAGCAACTAATCATTAATTATGAAAAAGTTAATATATTTAATTCACAAGGAAATGCCCTAAGGTCGATATTTCATAAAAATGAAAAAAAAACTAATACCACTTTAGTAATGTTTCATGGAAATGCCGGTCCAATTGAAAATCGTTTTTATAAAATTAATAAACTCTCTCAATTTGAACAAAATTTACTTTTAATTTCATGGAGAGGCTACAGTGGTAATGATGGTGATCCTTCAGAAATAGGTTTATATGACGATGCAAATAGTGCCATTGCTTGGATTGAAGATAAGGGAATAAAAAAAGAAGACATAATTTTGTATGGTGAATCTCTCGGTACTGGAGTAGTTGCAGAGTTGGCAAGTAAAAATCTCTTTAAGGCTATTATTCTAGAAGCCCCTTTTACATCTATGATTGACGCTGCCTCATTTCATTATCCTTATTTGCCTGTTTCATTAATGCTTAAAGATAAATTTCAAAGTGATAAAAAAATTAAAGATGTAAAATCTCCTGTTTTTGTAATGCATTCTACTAAAGATGATATAGTTCCATTTTGGATGGGAAAAAAAATATTTGAATTATCTAATAACCCTAAAATGAGCTTTTTTGTTGAAGATAATAAACATTTAGTTACTTATGATAAAGATCTCATGATGCAGCTTAAAATATTTTATAAGAATTTAGATGAAAAAATATAATAATTTACCTGAGCTTTTTTTCCATCAGACTTCTAAATTACTAAATAAACCTCATTTAAAAAAAATTAATACTAGTAGTAATCAGATAGAAACACTTTCATGGAAAGATACGCTTGACGAAGTAACTAAAGTTTACCAATTTTTAGATCAACAAAAATTAAATGATTTTGATCGTGTGATGCTTGTTTCTGAAAATCGACCTGAATGGATGATATCAGATATTGCAATTATGTCATCAAAGCTAATTACTATACCCAATTATACCACTTATACTTCAAAAGACTTCCAACATATTATTAAAGATTCTAAACCTAATGGTCTCATAGTTTCTAATTTAATTTTATTAAAAAGAATTATTCAAGCTTCAAAATTAAATAATTTTAATTTTAAATTTATTTTAGTTATGGATAAATTTGATGAGAATTTAGATATTAAAAATATTTATTTTTGGAAAAATTTAGTATCAATGCATAATGTAAATTTTAACAAATATAAATCTTTAAAGAGAACGGACCCTAGTTGCATTATCTATACATCTGGCACTCAAGGTCAGCCAAAAGGAGTAACTTTAAGTCATGGCGGAATCTTATCTAATTGTGAAGCTGCTGATATAGTGTTGCATTCAATAAAATCAGATGATTTGTGTTTTTTAACATGGCTTCCTCTTTCACATTCTTATGAACATACAGTTCAATTTGCTCAAATTGCGCTAGGCGCCATTACATTTTATAATGAAAGTATTGAGAAGCTTTTACCAACATTAAAAATAGCCAAACCTCATGTATTAACTGCTGTTCCGAGATTTTATAACAATTTGTATTCTAAAATGCAGATTAACTTAAGTAAGCAATCTTATTTAAAAAAGTTTTTATTTAATAAAACTGTTGAAATTGGAACAAAAGTAAACCAAAAAGCTCACATTTCTTTTTTAGAAACACTTTTAAATTTATTATTATCTCTTTTGGTGAGGAGAAAAATTAAAACACAATTTGGTGGTAATTTAATTGCTTTTGTTTCTGGGGGAGGGCCTTTAGATAGTCAGATAGGTAATACTTTGAACGCTTTAGGTATTAAAACACTTCAAGGTTATGGTCTCACCGAAACATCTCCAGTTGTAAGTTGCAACCCACTTACAAATATTAAAGTTGAAACAGTTGGAACCGTTTTACCTAATGTTGAAGTTAAGTTGGCTGAAGATGGTGAAATTCTAGTACGAGGGGAAATCTTAATGATCGGATATTGGAATAATAAAGAAGCAACAGATGAAATCATTAAAGATGGTTGGCTCCATACTGGAGACATTGGGGTTTTTGACTCAGATAATTATTTGATCATAACTGATAGAAAAAAAGATATTATTGTTTCGTCAGGTGGAGATAATATTTCTCCTTCTAAATTAGAAAATCTACTTACTCTTGATGCCAAAATTGAACAGGCTTGCGTATTCGGTGATAATAAAAGTTATATTTCTGCTTTGTTGGTAATAAATCCTCAAGAAAATTCAAACAAAAATGAAATTCAAAATTATATTAACAATTTAAATTTATCTCTATCTCAGCCTGAAAAAATTAAAAGATTTGAGATAATAGAAATACCTTTTTCAATGGAAAATGAATTACTTACTCCAACAATGAAAGTCAGAAGGCACAAAGTATATGAGCAGTACAAAGAGTTAATAGATAATTTGTAGTGATGGGAATTTTTGCCTCTATTGATTTTGAAACCTCAAATATTGAAAGAAATAGTGCCTGCGCTATAGGATATGTTTTATTTAATTCTAGTAAAATTTTTAAAAAAAAATCTTATTTAATAAAACCTCCAAAACCGGAAATACACTTTACTGAGATACACGGTATTACCTGGGAAATGTTAAAAAACAAAAGTAAATTTGATAAAGTTTGGGCTGAGGTAATCCAAGATCTTAAAGAAGCAGATATTTTTTTTGCTCACAACGCCTCGTTTGATAAAAGTGTTCTGCATGCATGCTGCAGACACTACAAATTACCTTTACCCGAACAACCATTTAAAGACACCGTAAGCATATCTAGACAAATGTGGAATTTTAAAAATAATAAGTTAAACACAGTCTGTAAGGAACTGAGAATACCTCTCAATCATCACGATGCACTATCAGACGCCGTTGGCTGTGCAAAAATAGCCATGGAAGCTATTAAATTGGGATATATTATTTAAAATATTTGCCGATGTAACTCAAAACAGAAAAAATTATAATTAAAATAATTGTTCCTAATATCAATATATTTAATGTATCGCCTTGGTCTAAAATAATACCAAAAAGAAATGGTGAAGCTGCTGAAGCCAAGATTCCAAAAAAAGTCATTAATGCTTTTATAGAACCTAAGTTGTTCACTCCGTACATTTCTGCCCATAATGACCCTGACACATTTTCTCCAATAGCTTGTGTCAATCCAACAACCGACATGTAGGCAAATAAAATCAATGGGCCGTTTTGATAAATTAAAATAATTAATATTAATAAATATGGTATCAAAAAAAATGGCATGATTTTTCTTGCATTAAATTTATCTACTAATAATCCAGCAATAGTTGAGCCTATAATGGAGAATATGGCATAAAAGATTAAACCTATTGCTATTAAGTTAAGATCCCAACCCTTAAGTGGTCCAATATACACCTGATGAAAAAAAAATCCTGTGACAGCAAACGACATTAAAAGAGAACTAGGTAAGTAGCAGTAAAACTTAATATCTTTTAAAACATCTCTTCTTCTCCATATTTTCTGTTCATTTTTTTTTTGATTACTCAAAAAATTTTGATGCATTTGTTTATGATTTTTTAATAAATACCATAATCCTATCCCAAAAAAAATAATTATAAATATAGATGATGTAACCCATGTTAATCTCCAGCCAATTACTCCAATCAATATTACTGCAACTGTTGGATAAAGTATTTCTCCAAAAGCAAGTCCATAACTTGATACAGCTAATGCTTTGCCCCTATCTTTATCAAAGTATCTAGCCATCGTGGTTCTAGAGGTATGACCCATCAATCCCTGTCCAAATAATCTTAAAAAATAAAGTCCAATAAATAGCATGTAGATATTTAAAATACTGCTCACAAGTAGACACGTTAAAGAAAGACCTATTACTACTACAGTTACGTACTTTCTTAATTCAATATTATCTATTAGTTTTCCTGCCCATATTAGGCTGATTGCACTTAAAATTGTCGCTATAGAATAGTAACCACCAAATTCCCCATTAGTTAAATTTAAAAATTCTCTAAAGTAACCCCCAAATAAAGATATAAAGTAAGTCTGGCCAAAACTAGATCCAAATGCTGTTAAGAAACCAATTGTAAGTAAGGAGAAATTTTTATGGAAAAAGTTAATCAAGTCAAAGATGTTATAATTAATTATAATTTAATCAATTGACTAACCTTAACTTTAACATAAATTAATTATCGAAAATATGAATTCCAAAAGTACAACACCGTTAACAACAGAAATATTAATCGACTTTATTGAAGATGCAGAAGTTAATAATCATGATTATGTTGTTAAAACTCTGATTGAGCCAGCACTACAAGTGATAGTCGATAAATATAAAACTTGTGAGTCTTTTGACGAGGCTATTGTTAGTGAGCTAGAAAAAGAAAATAAAGCAATCGTTGAAGAGCTAGATAAGGAGCATCATGAATAGTTATAAAGATAAGGATGCTTCTGAAATTATTAAATCATGGTCTGACAATTCCGATTATCCAATAGACCATCCACAAAAAATTATCGATACATTTGCAGATGCTCTAGCCCAAATTTATTCAGTGCCAGAAATTAAAGACAAAACAGCTACAAATGAAGAATATGCAACTATTTATAACAAAATAATGCTTAATCCAATATTTGATAGTCATCCTATTATGTTTATTTGGCGTGATAGTCCCCAAGAATTCCTTGAAGATATTACTAGAGCTATAAGCATGGCTGATAATATATTTGAGACAATTGAAACTAAAAATGCTTATTTAATATCTTTGGCTGTTGCTTTTAAAAAGTCTGCACCCAAAACTCTTAAAGATTCCGATTTAGAACAAGCTTCTTTGAAAATAAATGAGAAAATTTTTAGTATCGAAAATCCAGATTTTAATAATACAGACTTAAGTGAGAATACAGTTGATGATTATAGACATTTGGATGATGGTCAAGCCTTAGCCTTTCAAATTCAATATCATAGATGGATGGTTTTGAATAAAAATATTTTACCGGAAACTAGTTACATGAGAAATAGATTTATAAATATTGTTATTAGAAAAAATTTTCCTAAACATACTCCTAATCCATTAAGCAAAACTGAAACCAGTTATATTGAGTCGCATCAAAAATTAAGAGCAGAAATCATGAATCATATGACTAAAGGATTAGAAGATAAAAAAAGTGAAGAGCTTAATCGATGGGTAGCGTCTTTTATTAATAATGTGATGTTAGTCTATTATGGTTTCTACAAATGGGATAAATTAAGAGGAGATTTTTATCAAGTCATAGATCTGGAAAAAGCTCAGTTCGGTAAAAAACTACCTGATCAATATGAAGCTAATTTAGAAGAATTTTCTAAATTTATTGATATTAAAAATATCTAGTATTCTTATTTATAGTTCCAAATATGATGACCGCAGTTATCAAGCATTTCGCCTGTTATCTGGCTTAGAAACATACCGTGACTCACAACAGCAATATTTTTTTCACTCCTACTATCTAACCAGTATTTAAATTTATCAAATCTAATCTTTGTATCTAAATGAGTTTCTTTAATGATCTCCTTTTCATCAATCATTTTATTGTTATTCCACCAATAATTCTTTAGATCATCAAAATTAAATTTAGGAAAATCTTTCTTTAAATCTGATGGCTGTCTTCCAACATCACAAGAGTGGAACGAGTGTTCTCTTATACAATCCACTATAATAGGATTTTTATTTGGAAAAATAATCGAAAAAGTCTCCATTGTTCTTGTAAGGGGAGAGCATACATACAGATCAAATGTTAAATCTTTTAGCTCTAAATGTTTATTTTGAGCTTGTTGTTTTCCCTTGTCTGTAATTTTTGCGTCAAAATATTTCGATGTACTATCGGGGTCGAGGGCCGCATTAGCTTCCGACTCAGCATGTCTGATGAGGTAAATTTTTTTCATATTATGTAATTATTAAAATAATTAAGATTAAGTTATATCAAATTTTGAAATCGTAGCCAGTTTTCTTATATCTTGTTTCAAAATAATTTTTATTAAATTTGTTAATTGTGGGTTTTGTATTTATTTGTTTCATTACTTTTATCCCAGCTTTTTTCAAAGAAGCCATCTTTGAAAAATTATTAGTGATTACATTAACTTGTTTAATTTTTAATAAACTAAGTATTTTAGTTGCCACAGCGAAGTCTCGTTCATCGTCCAAAAAACCTATATTGTTATCAGCATCAATTGTATCTAATCCTCTTGATTGTAGGGAGTAAGCTCTCATTTTATTAGCAAGACCTATGCCTCTTCCTTCTTGATCTAAATAAAGAATTACACCTCCACCGTTATTTATCATGTATTTAATAGAATCATTGAGTTGCTCACCACAATCACATTTTTCTGAGTGAAATATATCTCCAGTAAAACAAGATGAGTGAATCCTAAGGTTTGTAGTTTTTTTAATAGATTCAGGTTTAATAATAACTGCAATATGTTTTCTTGAACCGATATAAGACTTAAATATGTTAAACGTTGTTGACTCTACGTTAGGTAGGGGAACATTAGCTTTAGAAACTAGTTTAATGCTATTTGATATATGTTTATTTTGATTTTTGAGGTCTTTGTAATAAAATTCAAGTAGCCCTAGTTTTAAAAATAATTTATCAATATTTTTATAGTTTTTCTTACTTATTTTTTTAAATATTAGTGCGGGTATCATTTTTGCATTTTTAGAAAGCTCTAAACATACATCATGAAATTCTCTAGACTTATGAATTACAATATCTTTAAATATATCTTTATGTTCACTCGAAATGGGGTTTATAAAAAAATCGATAAAAGTCTTATTTAGAGTCTTATCTTCTATTTCATAATAGATGTTCGATGTGAAGTTACTATTAAAAGAGTTTTCAGCCTTTTGTTTAGTGATCAGCAGGTATTTTTTTTTATCTAAATAACTCTCAAATTGATTAAAAATTTTTTTTTGCGAATGCTCTACATTAAAGAATAACCAATAATCAACTCCATCATTAATAGCTATAGGTCTTCCAGTACGGAGCTCATTGATAGCTCTATCAATAATAATGCCAAAATTTGATTTTAAATTCATTAAGTGTATATATATACTGTGATTTTCAATAATAGATGACTAATGATAACAAAAAATAATATTTTTTTGTTGTTTGATTTTATTAGGAAGCAAAAAAAAATTTCAAACTTAAATATAAAGTACTCCAATAAGTGCTTTGTGCTTACTTCAACATCACAATTAGCTGATATTATAATAAAAAAAGATAATATTCTGTTTCAATGTAAGATTAATAAATCTCTTGAGGAAATATTACAAATATTGATACCAATTCTTTTAAATAATAAAAATTTTTTTATAGGGCAGATTGGTCAGAGCTTAGATGGAAAAATTGCTTTAAATAATGGCAAATCGCATTACATAAATGACAAATTAAGTATTTTCTATTTGCATTGTCTAAGAAGTATATCTCAAGCAGTTGTAGTAGGGGTTAATACAATTATTAAAGACAATCCTCAACTCACTACAAGAATGATTAAAGGTCCTAATCCAATAAGAGTAATCATAGATCCCTCTTTAAAATTAAATAATAATTATAAGATTTTTAAAGATGGTTTGAGTAATATTATTTTCACCCATTCCTCAATACAAAAGAAATTCAAAAATACTACTGTCTTCAAGTTGCAAAAAAAAGATTTCACTCTTCAAATATATAAAAAATTACAATTATTGAATTTTTCATCTGTTTTGATTGAGGGTGGAGCTACTACTTTATCAAAATTTATTGATAATAAGTTGATAGATATCATGCAGTTTATTATCTCACCCATGATTATAGGATCTGGTATTAATTCACTAAATCTTAAACCAATATCAAATCTAGATAATGCTTTAAGACCTAAAAATAAAATCTATCGCTTTGGAAAAGAAATAATTGTTAGTTTAAATTTTTAAAGCTAAAAAATCTTTATTTCTCAATAACATTTTAGATTTATTAGTTGCGATATGATCTCTTCTAAATTTGATCCAATCACTAAGAACTAATTTATTTTTTAAAATTACATTTTCACAAAAATTAATAAAAATCTCTTGGAATGCTTTATTATTTTCAACCACCCAATCAGAATTAAAAACATAAGTTTTATGAGTTTTAGAAAATACTGTATTGATTATATTAGTACAATCTTGACCGACAGCTCTTAGTCCTATGCCCTTGTCAGACTTTTGATCTTTATTGAAAAGCTTTAATACCAATTCATCATCTTTATGCTTAGGTGTAAATTTAAAAAAACCATCATAATTAATAGAAAAATAGATAATCTTAGTATTAGTATTTAGTTTGCAAAAATCTTTAAACCATTTGCGAGGCATAATATCTAAAAATGCAGAACCAGTAACAATATCAAAATTATTAAAATTAATTTTTTCTATATCATCTATTACATTTATTTTTTTAAAACTAATGACGTTAGTAGCAGCTTTTACCTTAAGGTTTTTTTTAAAATGATTAATTGACTCAAGTGATATATCGGTCATTAGCCAATTTTGTTTACTTTTAATTCTCTTTGTTAGGTATCTATAATTAGATCCTGTTCCACATCCTAGATCCATAATATTTATCGACTTATATTTTTTAAAATAGTTATTGATTTTATCAATAGCTTTTTGATTTCTTGAGCTAATATCTATTTTCTCTCTCAGTGAAAGCCAATTGTTATCAAATTTATGCATTTTTAATCTTTTCTATAAACATCTTTGCAGAATGTTCAGGCGTTAAAAATATTCTATTATTATGGTTTAACTGAGCTTTAATTTTTTGCATATTTTTAGTTTTATAATAATTTTTATTAATGAGAGCTGATATATTTCCTATTTTAAAGTTCTCAAAGTATAGAATACCTTTAATTCCTATTGTTTTCACGATAGTCGGTGTTTTATAGGTAATAATTGGTATTTTTAGTATTAAAGCATTCGCTAGAGACATACCAAACCCTTCATATTTACTGGTGGATATAAAAAAGTCAGTATTTGAATACAATTTACTAAGTTTTATATTTGAAATTTTTCCAAGAAATTTTACTTTCTTTTCTAACTTATTTCTTTTTATAAACACTAATAAAGTTTTATAGTATTTATTATCTCTAGAAATATCTCCAACTATATTAAGTGTTACGTTCTCAATGAATTTTAACTCTTGTAAAATGTATAGGTAATTTTTTCTTTCAATAATACTTCCACACATCAGCAATTGAATATTAGCATTTTGATTTTTTTTATATTGTTTTAGTCTTTCGATGCCAGGTTCTACGACCTCAATTTTATTTCCTATTACATTGAATTTTTTTTCTAAAAGCATTTTTGTGTCTTTAGAAGTTACTATGAAGTGATTAATAAGTTTAAATATCTTCTTACCGCTACTTAAAAAATTAGCACTAATATTTCCTTTAAATTCTAAAAAAAGTGGGTGATGTATCAAAGCTATTATTTTATAGTTTTTCAATTCATCAATTATGGGTTCTAAGCTTTCAAGAATCAATCCATCGAATATAAGAATTGAGTCTAATGGCAGCTTTTTTATTTTTTTAATTAAATCATTTAAGTCATTCTTGTGAGGGAAGGGATAGTTGTTTGATAGAGCTACTTTACTTATTTTGAAATTCAATTTCTTTGCATGATCTAGTATATTTTTTTCATAAATATACCCACCAGTTTTTGTATTTATATTACCAGGATAAAAAAAATAATAAGATTTAGAGGTTATTTTTGATCTCATCTTCATACGTAGCCCAAGCTAAATTAGATTCAGTGAGGATGATCTTAATTTTATGTAATTTTTTAAAGTCGTTAGAATAGTCTTTCTTCAGCTTATCAGTTATTTTATTAAAGATATCTTTAGCGAGGAACTCAGTCGTGGTTATAATATTATTAAATTCAGCAATCTCATCTAAATTCTTATAGCTATAAAACTTAAGAACATCAGCTAATATTTCCGTAACAACTCCTAAGTCCATTATTATATTAAATTTATTTAGTTCTTTGGCAAAAAATTCTGCGTCTACTATGTATGTAGCACCATGCATGTTTTGCGCTGGCCCAAAGACTTCACCAGGTAGAGTGTGAGCAATTAAAATATTATTTCTTACTGTAATGGAATACATGATTATTTGTACTTTATAGCATGCATAATGGTATTTGGATCATTCAAAATTGAAATATATTTTTTTTCTATATCTTCAAAGTCACATTCATTATTAATTAATTTTATTAAATGATTATTTGATAGCGCGCGTATTGCTATCTTTAATCTTTTTTTATAATCATATGATTTTTTCATGAGTTTAGGAATGTTGGATACTTGAGAACTAATAATTTTTAATCTTTTTGAATGAAAATAACCACCAAGTGAAATATTTGTTTGTTTATTACCATACCAACTTGCTTCAATAAATTTACCATCTAAGTTAAGTAATTTGAATGATCTTTTTAATATATCATAATTGGATGTAGTATTAATGATGACGTCTGCATTTTTCACTTTTTCAAAATTAATAAATTTTAAATTCAATAGTTTTGAGTATTTTAATTTATGCTTATTATTATCTGACACATAAACATTTTTGTATTTTTGTAATTGAAAATAATATGCCGTTAAAATTCCTATTGATCCCATTCCTACTATAATTATTTTTTCATCTTTTTTCGCTTGAGCATCCCAAAAAATATTGATCGCAGTTTCCATATTTGCTGTAAGTAAATATTTCTTAATATTTTGATTTTTTAATATTGTTAATTTATTTAATTCCATTTCAAAGATTGATTGATGTGGGAACAAACAAAATGTTTTCTTATTAATGTATTTCTTAGGTCCGTCAATAATCTGACCTATGTTGATATATCCATATTTTATTGGAAATGCGAATGAGCCTTCTTGAAATGGGGCTTGCATTAATTGATACTGATCTTTATCTACCTTACCCTCAGTGACTAATTTTTCAGTTCCTTTACTCACGCCAGAGTAAAGCGTTTTTATAAGAACAGTTTTATTATTACTCTTGTATGTAATTTTATTTTTCTTAATTACGGGTTTATTTTTTTTTTCCAACCAAAGAGAATAAGTTTCCATATTATTTTTATAAATGTAAAATGATAATAATGCTAACTAAGTTTTGGTCTAATTTAACATCTGTTGAAATTAAAAATATAAGTTCAAATAAAGTTCTTATTTTCCCTTTTTCATCTATTGAGCAGCATGGAAAACATCTTCCGGTTGGAACTGATAAATTAATTTTAGAAGGTATATTGGATAAATTTTCAAAAATTCCCTCAAAAACTTCTAATTTTATTATAATGCCTCATATTTTCTTAGGCTCTGCGAGCGAACATTCAAGTTATTCAGGAACAATTTCCATAAACTCTTCTATGTATATTGATTATATAACTGAATACGTTGAACAATTTTGTAAAAAGAAATTTAAAAAATTTATTTTCCTTAATAGTCATGGTGGTCAAATTAGTCATTTAGATATCGTTGCTAAGGAACTTAAAAGTAAATATAAAACTATTGATATTATTAAAGCCAATTACTCATTATTTGATGGGTTTGATAAAGTTATTAACGAAAATGAGTTAAAATTTGGTTATCATGGTGGTGAGTTTGAAACTTCTTTGATGCTCTACTTATATCCTCTCTTGGTTAAAAAAAATTTAATAAAAAAAAATGCCCTTTCTCCTGATTTTAAATCAAAAAGCACTATTAGTTATGAAAAAAATATTAAACGTGCATGGAATACGGAAGATATCAACAAATCTGGTATAATAGGCAATCCTGTTGGCTCATCTTCTTTAAAAGGTAAAAAAATATTAGATATCACATTGAATACTTTGAAAAAAATAGTCATGGAATTATCATAATAATTATATGAAAAATAATATAAATTTATGAGTGCGGAATTAGCTGTTAATTCTTTCTGGTTCTTATCAATTTTAACTGCATTACTTTATATATCTAAAAAAAGATTAAAAAAAAAAGAACAATATTCCTTAATAAACAAATCATTTCAAATCTGCTTTATTTTTTCCGTAGGAATGTTAATTATAGGATTATATTTAATGGTTAATCGTTAATGAAAATATTTATATCAATATTAATTTTGTTTACCATTTCTTTTAAAGCATTCGCAATCCAATATAACGTTGATGAATTCTGTAATTATATTGAAACAACTATTGAAAAAAATACTTTTAATAATGAAATACTTCAAAAGTTGTCAGCTATCTATGAAAATGTTTGTAACTAACTTGATTTATTAAACAGGCAGGAGATATGAAATTATGAAAACAAAAATACCACCTCCAATAATTGCTTTAATTTGTATTTTCATCAATTATTTATCTACTTATTTGATTAATCCTATTAAGTTTCCAAACATTGAAATAATTGGGGGTTTAATTCTTTTGTTAGGAGTAGTAACTGCCGTGTTGGCAACTCTTTTGTTCAAGAAAGATAAAACAACTGTAAACCCAAGGAATCCTGAAAAAACTACAACTTTAGTTACAAATGGTATTTTTTCTATAACAAGAAATCCAATGTATCTTGGTCTATTTTTCAGCATCTCAAGCACAATTTTATTCTTTGGTTCTTGGTTTGGTATAATAATCCTAATGTTTTTTGTTTGGTACATAAACAAGTTTCAGATAATTCCAGAAGAAGAAGCAATGGAAAAACTCTTTGGTGGCAAATATTCTGAGTATAGACAAAAGGTAAGAAGATGGATTTAGATTAGGCTACTTGATAAAATGAGTCGTTATTCATATCAACCCAAAAACAAAGCAATGTTAACACTACATAATTATAATGGTTTTATAAACGTTGATACACTTTGATTTTGGAGGCCCACCCCGGAATCGAACCGAGCTACAAGGATTTGCAATCCTCTGCATAACCAATCTGCCAGCGGGCCTTTTCAACGTTTTTCCTAATTATACGAGATTTTCATCACAATTCCATCACAAGGAGGTGGGTGATGCACATCAGAAAATTAGTATCAGGAAGATATCAATGTATTATTAGACTTCAAGGAGTAAGTACCTCTAAGACATTTCTAGATAAACAGTCAGCAAAAATTTGGGGTCAAGAACAAGAGTTAGCTATTTACTCTGGCACCCCCCATCAAAGAAATAATAAAGATAGGCTAGTAGATTTAATTACAAGGTATATGTCTGAAAGCGTTCCTCATCTTAAAGATCACTATAACGTTAATAACCAATGCAAAAGGCTATTAAAGCAGTACCAGTGGTTGATAAATAAAAGGCTAGATAGAATTACCCCTAATGATTTTGAGTTATTTAAATATGAGAGAATTAAAGTTTGTAGTGGTCAGAGAGGTTTTAAAAACGGCTTTAGAGCTACAAATAAAGATCTCATACTTTTTTCAACAATTTTTAATAAAGCAATAAATATTTGGCAGTATTCAATTGTAAATTTTCCATCAAAAATAACTAAATTTCCTGTTTCTAAGGGTATCTATAGGCCAATTAAATACTATGAACATAGAAAGTTATTAAAACTTGCCAACTCCCATCAAAAACTTGTTTTATTAATAGCTAGACATACGGGAATGAGACCAAAGGAAATATTTCAATTAACTTGGTTGGATGTAGATAAAGAAAGGAAAAAGATAATTGTAAGATCAGATATCTCTAAGACTAATGAGAATAGGGAAATAGATATAAATAGTTTTTTACTAAGATTGATATCAAAAAAAAATAATAATTCTGATTATATAATTTCTATATCTGAACTACTTAAAAATAAATTAGTTAATGATAACGAACTCAGGATAGCCTGTTTTTTAATAGATAGTTACAATAACAAAACTGATCAATGCAACCCTAGTGTTTTATATATGGGTAAGCAAATGGGAAAGTCAGAAAGCACAATAAAGAGAGGACTAAGAGGGCTTAGAAAAAAGAAAATTATTTCTAATTCCAGAGGAAACCCAACGATTGGTTCAAATAAATATAAAATATTTTCAAATAAAAAAGGTATAGGTGAGTTTGAAATACCCATACTAGTTGATCAAAAAAAAAGTTCAATTTTGAACCATAGAGAGGTCAATATTGTTAAATACGAGATCTCAAGTATGACCCGTAAAACTATTAAAGAAACAAGCAACGGAAACCATCATTCAATTGCAGAGAATAACCAGAAGGAGCTAAATAAGGGCTCTTCTGGTTCTATTACTGAAGAGGAGAGGGTTTTAGCAGGAAAAAGACTTACTTCGTTTCTCTCTAAGCTAGATAAATAGCTTTTTAAAAAATTCATAACTGCTTGAGATTTTTAGTCAGCAACTATTGACAAAAAATTTCTATTGTATATTTTTAAGTCAGCAACTGCTGATTTTTAGCAGTTTTAAGGAGGTAAAATGGAAGAAAATATAAATGTTAAAAAATGTTGGTTCAGCCGCAGCTATAGGAGCTGCAGCCGTTGCTACTTCGAGTGTAGCTTCTGCTGGTAATAGTTCTGATAAAAAAGAACTATCAGGCAAATCTGCATTAATTACAGGAGGAGCTCGTGGAATTGGTCTAGCTTGTGCTGAATCTTTAGCCAAAGCAGGAGCTAACATATTGCTTTTTGATGTAGCGTCAAATATTGAAGGTGTAAATTATCCACTTTCAACTGATAAGGACTTGTCAGACGCTAAATCATTAATTGAGTCTCATGGAGTCAAATGCATTACCTATAAAGGTGATGTAAGAGATCGTAACGCTTTATCTGAAGCAGTAACTCAATCAGTTTCACAATTTGGAAGCTTAGATCATGTCGTCGCTAATGCTGGCATTACTCAAATTGGAATGATGGAATATTTTTCAGATCAAGAAGTACAGACAGTTATTGATATCAATATAACTGGTGTAGTTAGAACTATTCAGGCTTCCATACCAGTGATGAGAGAGCAAAATTCAGGTGGAATAACAATAATTTCTTCTGTTTTGGGACGAATGGGAGATGAATGGTTCCCAATTTACTCTGGCACTAAATGGGCTGTAATAGGATTGGCAAAAAGCACAGCTTTAATGATGGGTAAACACAATGTTACTTGTAATGCCATATGTCCAACTGTTGTTAAAACTAACTTAATGAACAATGAATATGTTCTTGGTGCAATGTCACCACAAAATCCTACATGGGAAGGTCTTGAGGAGTTAATGAAACAATGGAGGAATCCTTTGCCTATGGGTGCTTACCAACCAAGCGAGATTGGAGAATTGGTAAAATATTTTGCAAGCAATGATGCTAAAAAAATAACAGGTGAAGTCTTTGGCGTAACAGCAGGTCTGTTTGCTCGAAACACTGCTTAAAGTCATCAATAATTATAGCCACTCTGTTATTGTATAGAGTGGCTTAATAATTAAGATGAATTAATGCCAAAAACTGAGAACTCTAAAAATACCATTTATCAAGCTGCTAAAAAGCTATTCTGGACAAGGGGTTACTCGAATGTTTCTATTAGAGATATTTCAAAAGAGTCTAAAACAGATAATGCTTTAATTTCTCGATACTTTGGTAGTAAAAAAAAACTTTTTGAAGAAACATTAACAGATGTAGAAGATTGGTTCATAGATTTCAATCCAGATAAAATTGAAGATTTTTTAGTTGACGGTTTAATGGAAGATACAAATGAGAATGATGAAGTAACTCTAGTACGAATGTTGTGCATGAACGCAGGAGATCCTGAGGTTGGAACTTTAGTCAAAAAATTCCATGAAGAAAAAATGAGAAAACCTGTCATAAATAAAATTAATAAAAAGATTGATACTATTAAT
>Ga0209630_10002046_pt1 | contig 20215 bp, 24 predicted proteins | sample COG_01_FD_184745 | JGI IMG/M metagenome (GOLD analysis project Ga0209630, IMG submission 184745) | Pelagic Microbial community sample from North Sea - COGITO 998_met_01 (SPAdes) (version 2) | ecosystem: Environmental > Aquatic > Marine > Neritic zone/Coastal water | place: Helgoland, sampling... | reverse complement strand
ACAGACTTTACTTGTTGCGGATCTAGATTCGGCGGCGGCGAACCTAGACACATGGTCCGCTTCATCATACCGGGGAGCAAAATATTTTATTTCGGTCAACAACACGACCTCCAATGAGGTGTCATCATCAGAGGTGTTGGTCGTACACAATGGCACAGATGCATTCATTACAGAATACAACCTGGTAATATCCAACGCAGAGACCACACCACTGGCCACATTCACTGCGGACATTAGTGGAGGCAACGTTAGACTGCGAGGTGCCAATGGTACAGCAGGTACGTGTAGGATATCGATGTACAGGGTGCTGTTGTCAGACACAGAATCAACAAGGTCGGGAACACCTATAGCCATAGTTGGTGCAACACCGATCGGACAGATCACAACCACAGAGGTTGACCATGTTACCACGACAATAACTTCAAGACAAGGCTTTGAAACACAAGAGACCTTTGATGAATTTACGTCATCCAAGTATGACAGTGCTTGGTACTTCACATTGGTCAAAGACATGACTGATGGTAGGCTGGCATTCCACAAGTATTCATTGCTACATGGAACAAGTGACGATAGCAGTATCGAGGCATTTGTAACAGACAGTAGCGTAGTGAGGTCTGAGGAGTTCGACGTGGTCACAGCAAACGCCAGTGTCGACGATGGCAACATAAGGTTGAATCTAACTGGCATCAACGACGGTTCCACGACAGTCTCAAACTTTGTAAACACATACAGGATAGGACTCGGCGACGATGACTCAACAGGATATGTTGGTGAGGAGTCCAGTTTGGCCACAGTAGAGATTAACACGGACGTTGACAGTGCTTCAGAGAGCATTGACTCATTCGCCCATGCCAGTTTCAGGGGTGCAAAATACTTTGTGTCTGTTAAGAATGCATCAGGTGGTGAAGTTATGAACACAGAACTACTTGTGGTACACAATGGGACCAATGCGTTCATCACAAGTTATAACGAACACAGTTCAGGCAACACAGGTGCCGCTTCAACAGATGTTCTGTGTAGTTTCACCGCGGCCATAGACGGTTCCAATGTTGTGGTAAGTGCGGCAGGACTACAGACCAACTTGAGAATACACATGTACAGGATTTTATTGGCTGATAATCCAAGTGCAACAACCGGCACCAATGTGAATGTTATCACTGGCACAACTGTTTCAAGTTCTGCAACAACCATTGACACATTCAGCACCGACTCTTACGGTGCGTCACACTACATCATAGTGGGCACCAATTCCAACGACAGTTGCATAATGGAGGCCACGGTGATCAGTGACGGCACAGAAGCAAGTATATCAGAAGGACCACAGGTCAGCACAGAAGAGACACCGATGTTGACTCTGTCAGCCTCGCACAGTTCAACAACAACCACTGTACAAGCGGCTTCCACATCTGGCGCCAGCACAAACGTCAGTGCCTATAGGATACACATACCCACACCCGCAGGGACACAATACACCGAGATAGATTCATTTGCACACGCCAGTACACAGGGTGCCTTGTACGTGGCAGTGACCCACCAGACGGACGACAAGTCGTCCATAGACGAATTCATGGTTGTCACAGATGGCACGGACACATACAATTTGCTTCACGGTATCAACACTGCTTCAGCAAGTACAGATCTGGTCAACTGGACCACGGCCGTTGAAGGAAGCAACGCCAAGGTGAGGGCGGAGCTCGCAGACACAAGGGCACAAGGCACAATCAACGCATGGCAGGTCCACCTAGACAGGGCGGCGGGAAATCCATCAAACATTGCCACGCTGGATAGTTTCGACAAGACCACACACAGGGGTGCTTTCTATCACATTTCCATATCTGATTCAAATGCAGGCTCGTTGGGCAATTTCGAGACCCTTGACGTTAGGGTCACACACGACGGCACCACTCCATACATTTCCACGTTTGGAAGGACAAGTAGTTCCGGGTCTGACCTGGCAACCATAACTGCTGACATAGTTGGCGACGATGTGAGGCTCAGAGGTCAGATAAGTACAAGTAACACACATACAGTAACCGCTGTTAGGAGATTGATAAACTTATAGCATATGGCACAATTAGTTTTAAATGTAGGAACAAACGCTAACGACGGCACGGGAGACACGTTACGAGATGCCATGATCAAGGTGAACACCAACTTCGCTGAGGTCTATGCATCACCTGGCGTAGACGGCACCACAATATCAGTTACAGGCAACGAGATCAGAGCCGTGAGAACCAACGATGACCTTGTTTTTGAACCAGCGGGTGCAGGTTCTGTTGTGTTCCCTGCAATAACAATCCAGGGCAACAACATCCTTGGTACGAGATCCAATGAAGACATCAATCTAGTGCCAGCAGGTACGGGTAACGTGGTGTTTGGTGCGATCCAGATCGAGGGCACAACATTGAGTTCAACAGATTCTACAACCATCAACATCAACGATGGATTGATTGTTGATGGGACGATGACTGTCTCAGGAACTGCTACATTCCAAGGAGGCATCAACGCAGGCTCGGGATCGACAATAGGAAACTTGACTCTTGCCAATGGTTCGATCACAGACTCAAGTGGGGCAATAAGTTTCGGAAACGAAAACTTGACTACCACAGGTACCATGACTGCGGCCACAGGTTCGACGTTTGGAAACCTTACACTAGCAAATGGATCAATAACTGATTCATCAGGTGCCATAAGTTTTGGCAATGAAAATATTACAACAACAGGAACAATAACGGCCGCAACTGGTTCAGTTTTTGGAACAATCACGGTGGCAAACGGATCTATCACTGATTCGGGTGGATCTATAAGTTTTGGTGATGAGAATCTATCAACCACTGGAACCCTGACCACTGGAACCTTGACCATGGCCGGCGGATCTATTACAGATTCTTCGGGTGCCATAAGTTTTGGCAATGAAAATTTAACAACGACAGGAACACTAAACGTTGATGGACTATCCACACTTGGTGCTTTGACTGTTACGGGTGCGGTGTCATTCGGTGGGGGAGGAGTCACAGTTGACAATTTAACATTCAATGATAACATCATATCTTCAAGTTCCAATGCAGACATACGTTTGGAACCAGGCGGAACAGGAAGCGTAATTATTTCAAGTTTGACCATTGATGACAACATCAACATCCAAGACAATGAAATAACAACAACTGCTTCTAACTCGGATCTTAAGATCACACCCGCCGGCACAGGCCAGGTCCAGATAGCCAAAGCGAACATTGATGCAGGAACCATTGATGGGACTTCGATCGGTCAAACCACACCAGCGGCTGGTACTTTTACGACACTTACAGTAACTTCTGCACTTACATTAGAAGGAATAACAATAGACGACAACACAGTCAAGACAAACTCATCCAATGCCAACCTAGAACTGTCAGGAAACGGCACAGGTGGAGTAACCGTAAGTGGTTTCACTTTTCCAACATCAGACGGAACATCAAATCAGTTTATTAAAACAGACGGACTAGGTACTCTGTCGTTTGCCACAGCAGGTGCAACACTCAATAATTCCGATCTTGTAGACGCAACAACGACCGTGGCAAGTTCAGCCACATCGATCATGAACTCGTTTGCAAAGGCCACGTACAGAGGTGCCAAATACTTCATATCAATAACAGACGCAACAAACAGTAGATTCGAAGTTGTAGAGGCCAACGTAACGCACGATGGTACCAACGCATACATCTCGACCTTTGGTTCTACCACTGATTACACAGGCCCATTGACAACATTCTCAGCAGACATCAGTGGATCAGATGTGAGGGTGTTGGTTACAAACATTTCGGATAACAGCACGGTATTCAAGTTCCAAAGGATAACTTTCGACGTCTAAATTACATTAGGTTTTTAAAAGTGATGCTAAATAATCACGTACAAGGGGATAAAAACACATGGCAAAACAAAGTATAAACATAGGATCTAGTGCAAATGACGGCACAGGTGATCCGTTACGAACAGCATTCGACAAAATTAACGACAACTTCGACGAGTTATATGGCTCTACAGCAGAGGCCAATGATCTTATAGAAGATTCAACTCCACAACTTGGTGGAGACCTAGATGTCAACGGAAGAAGGATAACATCAGCAAGATCAAACGAAGACATCATCTTGTTACCAAACGGTACAGGTGGAGTAGTTGCTTCTGCAGTTAGAATAGCAGGAACAACATTGAGCTCAGATGATTCATCATCAATAACGATTGCAGAAGGCCTACAAGCCAATGGCGCAGTTAACATTGACGGAGCAACAACTATGGCTTCTACATTGGCGGTAACAGGTGTTGCAACTTTCACTGCAACTCCGGTTTTCAGTGGTGACATCACTGTGTCAGATGACATTAATTTAACATCAGACAGTGCCGTGATAACTTTTGGTGCAGACACCGATACAACTTTAACTCACACTGATGGTACAGGATTAACTTTAAATTCAACAAACAAACTTTGTTTCAATGATGCATCTCAGTTCATACAAGGTTCAAGTGCAACAGTATTATCAATAGGCGCAACGGATGAGATCGACTTGACTGCGACTGATATTGATGTAAATGGAACCATGAGTGTTAGTGGAACGCTTACGACAGCGTCAATTGCCACAACAGGCACACACACTATCACAGGAACTGCGGCCATAGATTTTGTGACTATCGAAGATAACACAATCAAATCAAACGCATCAAATGCCAAACTAGAGATCTTTGCCAACGGATCTGGTACGGTCGACGTTGAAGGAATATCATTTTTCGGTACCACGTTGACTGCGGCTGATTCATCTACTATAAACATTAATGAAGGTTTGGTTGTTGACGGCACTGTTACTGTGTCGGGAACTACAAACACAGCAGACGTGGCGACAACAGGAAATACAACTGTAACTGGCAACAGCACAGTTGCAGGAGATTTAACTGTGGCAGGCTCGATAAACGCTGACAACATTATATCTTCTTCAAATGGTGACATCACAATAGATCCGGCTGGAACAGGAGCAATAAAGTTGACAGGTCCGATCACAGCGACTGGTACGCAGACAACCACAGGACAATTGAACGTTGACAACTTGAGATTAGACGGAAACGTTTTATCTGCTACGTCAGGTGGCATAACATTAACACCAGCAGATGGACAAAACGTAACAGTGTCAGGTACCAACACAAACTTAACAGCCGGCGAGGCCAACTTCACATTGTGTGAAGCAACAACTTTGAGGGCAAACAAATTACAGAACGATACATCAGATGGTGACCTTGCAATTTCAACACAGGGTACTGGTGCAGTAACAGTTGCTTCGCAACTTACACTGACAGGGTCATTCCTTCCAGCAATACACACTTTTACGGCGACAGACGCAGTAACGATCACAGAACACGCAGGTAGAACATTATTACTTGGCGAAGTTGGTGGTAATGCATTGGTGACACTAACACTGCCAGATGCAACAGGTAGCGGTGCAACATACAAATTTATAGTTACTGTTGCAAACACATCAAACTATGTTATCAAGGTACCGGATTCAGACAACACAATAGATGGTATAATGATGTACCTAGACGAAGATGGTACAGCGGTTTCGGCTTTCCCAACAGTGGCGGCTTCGGACACAATCACACTAAACGGTGGTACAACGGGCGGTCTAATTGGTGATTATCTCGAGATAGTTGACATAGCGGCTGACCAATATCACGTAAGGGGTGTGATGAGGGTGGCGGCAGGTGCCAACCCAGCGACACCATTTAGTGCTACAGTTTAATAGTTAACTTTAAAATAAAACTAGTCTTTCACAGCACAAGAATGAAGAGACATTATAGTAGACAAAAACAGTATAGGTCTCCACAATCTGAGATAAAACGCTTGGAGGAGGCCATACGGCGTGAGCAAGACAAGACTGAGCGTGAGTCTTTACGACAACATCTCGAACATTGGATTCGTACACAGAATAATCATAGTTAATTGCCAATAAATACCCGTGTAAGGAGTAAAGTAATGGCAACACCAGTGTGGACAACCACAGCAGGTAAAATTGCAACTATAGATGAACAAGCATCATTTTCGCTACAACTAGAAGCGAATGATCCTGTAGATCTTGGTGATTCAACGGCCATAACTTACTCTCTGATAGCAGGAAGTTTACCGTCTGGCATGTCTCTTACATCCGATGGACTTCTAACAGGTACTCCGGCTGAGGTTGCCAAAAGAACTCTTTACACCTTCGTCGTGCGAGCCACGGCCGGATCCGCTATCACTGACAGGACATTCACCCTAGACGTGAAAGGAGCAGACGCACCAACTTTCACAACAGTGGCGGGACAACTAAACAAACCACTTTCTACCGTTTACACCACGGACAGTTCGTCAACTTGTGACAGCACTTTAACCACAGCGGATGTAACAGGAAACGTGACGGTGCTTGATGGCTCATACATAGAATATGATATTGTTGCCACAGACACAGACACTGCGGCAGGACAAAATCTTGTCTATGAAGTTGTTCAGGGATCACTGCCTCCCGGTGTTACAATGACCACTGGCGGAAAAATTTCAGGAGTAGTGGGACTGACCATTGATGAAGCATATGGGCCACAGGGAGGTTATGACTTTGATCCTTTCCCAGATTACTCCGCACTTAATCCCGATGACGGCGGAGTTCCAACGTCGCCAAGGAACATTTATGACCGGACAGTAATTTCAAAATCTAGGTCAGTAAACTATGACTTTATAGTGAGGGTGACCGATGGTGTATCCAGTGTGGATCGTAATTTCAATATTTTTGTTTACTCAGCAGACTATTGGGTGGTGTCCAACTCAAATGTTACAATCGACCAAACCTTAGTTGGATCAAATCATATTACCATGGACCTTCACACAGGAAGGCCACCGGTGTTCAAGACAGGGTCTGACCTTGGAACATTCAGACACGACAACGCATTAGTTGTGAAAATCGATGTTGAGGATTTCGATCCGTTGCAGAATAATCTAGAGTACTCAATACAGTCAGGATCGTTGCCAGCAGGAGTGTCCATAGACATCAACTCAGGAGAACTTTACGGACAGTTGGCAAGACAATCAGCAGTAGAAATTACTTACACATTCACAGTACGGGCCAACAGGGTGGTCGCAACGGGTTTGAACACATTCACAGACCAAGAGTTCACCATGAAAGTGATAGGCAAGTTGGACATAGGGATAGCATTCACCACACCAACCGTGATAGGAACCTTGACAGCAGATATTCCAAGCCTACTTTCGGTGGAAGCAGTTGCAGAAGACACAAATAGGGTTTTGACTTATTCTGTGACATCCGGCTCATTGCCCACTGGGATCACACTTTCCGAACAAGGGAATTTCCTGGGAACCATAAATCCCGGTGATTTCACAGACTCAACTAGAGCATTCACATTCACAGTCACAGTTAGTGATCAATACCAGTCGGCGGCCACATCCAAGGAGTTCACTTTAAACATCGACATTCCATACACCCAAGTGGAATACGGAAACATGTCTGGACACGCCACATCATTCATAGATCAGAACATATTCTATAACATAGGGCAAGATATATCAATAAATTCTCCAGAGTACATATTCAGGCCAGAGGACAGTAATTTCGGAATGAAGTTAAAACCAGACATGTTGATGATGTCAGGACTTGAAGCTCAGACTTTGACTGCGTTCCAACAACAAATGGAACAAAACCACGCACCCAAGACTCTCTACTTTGGCGATATAAAAACAGCGATAGCCAAAGAAGGTACAACTACAAAATATGAGGTTGTATACATAGAGGTCAAAGACAGATTGGTAAACAAAGATGGCGAAGCAATATCAAGTTCTATAACACTGCGAGATCCAGTGGTAAAACCAATGCTTGGACCGAGGGCGTCCAGCATGAATGCCACGGCAGATTATGTGGATTATGAAATCACTACGGACGGTGGTCTTGCATTCAGCACTAGTGGTTCAAAAGTCAGATACGCCAACCAACTCAGTGCAGATCTAGGATTCATTGAAAAGATTTATCCAAACGCAGTGGCCAACATGCGATCCAGGATGAAGAGCCTGGGACACAAGGAATGGGATTATCTGCCATTATGGATGAAGACAACACAGGCGGGAGACCTCGCACCGCTAGGATATGTAACCGCGGTACCTATCTGCTACTGCAAACCAGGCACGTCGGCCTTGGTCAAAAAAAGAATAGAAGACAAAGCACTGGATTTTAGGAATATTGCATTTACCATAGACAGGTATGTTGTCAATAAGAGCAAGGTGGCAACAAACACATTCACAGGCGATGGCTCTACAACATCCTTTGTTGTTACGGAGTTAATACATGAGCAAGATATTCTTTTAAAAGAAGGAACAGATGTGGTATCTGTAGGGTCTGGAGTGACCGCAGATAACAATATTAAACCAACTGACCTAACTGCAGACGGTACTTTAAGATCAACAGATCATGAGTTTGGTGCTACACTCACACATAACACCACTACAAAACAGACCACAATCACCTTTACCAAAGAAGTGCCACAAGACGGTACAATTATAAAGGTGGAAAGAAGCAACGATAAATATCTTAAATTTAGAGACAAAGGAATACAATAATGGCAAGTAACATAGTACCAGGAAACATAGACGGAACATACCCTAAAGCAGGGCAAGATAATAGTTCTCAGGGTTTCAGAGATAATTTCAGCGAGATCAAAACAAATTTCACCACAGCCGCTACCGAGATTACTGATTTACAGACCAACAAAGCCAGTCTCAATGCATCAAGTGACTTTTCCAACAACGAAGTAACAAGGGCAAAATTTAAAAATAGTTCAGAAACCATCTACGCACACGGATCAGTCTCCGGTGGATCTGTTACACTCAACCACGGAAATGGTCATTACCAAACATTGACCATCACAGCGGACACCACTTTCACATTCACTAATTTTCCAACAGGAGCGTTGGGTAGAATCATCTTAGATATCACAGTGGCACCGTCTTCAACAGGTATACTTACTTTTCCAAGTGCTGTTATAAAAGCGGACAATGTGACAGGCAGTGATGGAACGTCAGACCAGATCACAATAGGTCTAGGCAGGGCTCTGTTTGAATTTATGTCACCAGATGGCGGCACAACAGTATTGATGCATCAACTGGGCAAACAATACGCATAATAACCAAGGAGTCTAATGTACTTCCATCCATTACAAGAAGAGATAGGCAACATGTCCGAAGAGGATATCTCGAAACGTATTAAAGAATTGAACAGGAAGGTTGCTATAGCGAGACGTGGACGTAATCCTGAACTGCTTTTCAATCTGCAACACGCATTAAAAACTTACCAAGAGGCCATCAGACAGAGACGTATAGAAGAATGGCACAAGAACAACAAGAAGTTAAGGAACGAACCAGACCTAGGTGACTTGGTCAACATCGACTAGTAAATAGTTTTGATGTCAAACACATTTTCCTGGAAGACAAAATTCAAAAGCATAATCATAGTCGACGGTGAACTGTTTGCCAATGAGTACAGCCTGAACGTATCACTGACTCCTCACACTGCTAGTCTTAAAGAACAGACAGAATATTTTGAACGTTTAAAAAATCTATTTGAACAGGTTTTTGCTAACACAATAACGACCTGGAGGGATGAACCCCTTTACCATACATTAAAGAAAAGTACAACAAACAGATTCATTGAATTACCAAAACCTCCCTATGACCAGATCATGGCCGCGGTGTGTTTCTGCAAGGCCAACAGCATACTGGATAGCAAGATTGTTATAAACAACATCGAATTGTCATCATGGCAGGGTGATGGTATTACCTACAAGGTTGACAAAGACAGCAAAGAGCTTATACTGTTAGATAGGCCCGATTGGTTCTCAGCGAAGTTCAGCAAATTTGATCCATGGTGGTTGAGGGCGGACACGGCAACATATGATCAAGAACTTGACAAAGGCATATACACAGGACACTTCAGTTGGAACAATCATGAGATTCCTGTTGACAAGAAGCACGAGTACCATGCTAAAATATTTGAGTTCCAACCAAAGGTACTAGATGGCGGCAAAGACAAAGATAAATGATCACGGTGACGTTATATTCTCTGAGGAGGATGTAATCGAGTTACTGTATACGGATCCAGGCTTTGACATATCAAAACTATACTTCGACAGCATAGACAAATATTCAGACAGCCTAAAGGAGTTGGGCATAGATCTACCTGTGATCAACACAGTGCCCGAGAGACCCAAGCCGGAGATATTTGACAAGGAGAACTGTGACAACTGGCACATGCCTGAAAAATATTACCAAGTAAATGTGCAACAATGGTTGTTAGAAAAGTGTCAGAACGATGAAGAGAAGATGAGGGTACAGATGGAGTATGATCTGTTCGAGAAGAAACAATTCATAAGAGTATTACAGTTCTTGATCTATTTCGTAGACACATTGAGGGCAAACAACATGGTCTGGGGAGTGGGCAGAGGTTCAAGTGTGGCAAGTTTCTGTTTGTTCCTGATAGGTGTACACAAGATCAATCCCATGCTGTACAATTTGGACATCACTGAATTTCTGAGATGATAAGTAATAGTAATAGGAGCATATTATTATGGTAGCAAGAGCACCCAGAAAAAGAATGTACAGATCAATGCAAGGACGTATGATCGACATAGAAAAACTTAGAGCGGCTAACGAGTCAGTACAGGCAGTTGGTAACATGAATGTCAACGCCAAGGGAGATGTGTTGGGAGCAGGTGGACAAGTCGTGACACCAAAGGAACAGATCATCAAGAAATACTACGAACAACCAAAGGGAATGGTCAGCGATACCCCAATCAAAGGCAAAGCGATGCCGGCACCAAAGGCAGAAGCAGTTAAACCAGTGCAGAAGATGGCACCGGTGGCATCAAAACCTGCACCTAAGAAAGCAGTTGCACCACAGCCTAAGAAAACACAGGGCACGGCCAAAAAAGGCATAGACGCGGCTCTTGACGGACTAGAATAAATCTGTTACAATATTCCTATAATGGGACAATTAGAAGATTTACAAGCAAAAGGTTTTGGTTCACATGGTGGTAAGGAATACACCGTCGAGAACGACATCAAACCCCTCAAGAAAAGAGTACTAGTATCAGACATGCACTTCGGAGAAAGGAAATCCGCAGGTGGAATAATAATGATGGACGACGACGGATCGGAGGGTGGAATCCATCCTAGATGGGGCAAGGTTTACGCCATAGGAGATCAACAGGAAGATGTCAAAGTCGGAGAGTGGGTAATGGTATCGCATGGTAGGTGGAGCAGAGGCTTCAAGGTCAAGAAAGACGGAGTAGAACTAGAAGTGAGAATGATCGATGAGAATGACATATTACTTGTTTCAGATGACGAACCAGAGTTCAATTCCAAACAGGCAGGATACGTCAACACTGGTGGTATGCAACAGATGACAAAACTACCTGGCAATGACTAAGATACACACCTGTTACGTCTGCAAGAAAACTTTCACAAACGCAATTTACTGGTACGACAGCATACACGATTCCAAATACGACAAGAGACTGATCAAACCTTTCTGTGGTCCACCTTGTGCAAACAAATTCAGGGAGATATCAGATGAGAACAGTTATCCTGCACGTGAGAAACCATGGCCACGTGGGCCGGAATGGCAGATAATACAGGACATAGATTACATACAGTATGAAAGCGATTAAGATTAAAAAAGTAAAAGTTGAATTGAGCAAGTTAGTCACCATGGCAGAAATGGGCCTAGGTGTAGAACGTCCGCTGAACAAAGAGAAGAGGACATGGATCAATAAACTTAAAAAGGACGGTGCATGGGATCCAATTCTAGTGACCCAAATAAAAGATTCAGGATATTACCTGCTCACAGATGGATGGCACAGGGTTCAGGCCGCCAAAGGATTAAAAAGAAAAACAATTAACGCACTACAACTTCCTGCCAACGTAGGATTGAGTATGGCCAAAGCCAACAAGATATTGAGAGACATAGACAGAGAACATGGTTTCAAACTGCATTGTAGTGACATCATAGGACATTGGGCCATGATGGAAACTTTGTTAGAATAGTTGACAAAATCAAATAAGTAGTTTATAATTATTATAAAGAAGGAATCCTTGTGGTTCCTTTTTTTCGTTTAAAACTAACCATTGCAAATAGTTTGCATTTGCAAATACGAGGAAACACATTATGGAACTAAAAGATAGTAAAACAGCCGAGAACCTTAAAGATGCTTTCGCAGGCGAGTCACAAGCCAACAGAAGATATCTTTACTTCGCACAAAAGGCCGACATCGAAGGAGCACCAGATGTAGCATCTGTGTTCAGAAGCACTGCTGAAGGTGAGACAGGACACGCACACGGACATCTAGAATACCTGGAAGAAGTTGGAGATCCAGCAACAGGTGAGAAGATGGGAGAGACAGCAGACAATCTTAAATCTGCAGTAAAAGGCGAAGTGCATGAGTACACAGACATGTACCCAGGCATGGCAAGAACTGCTAGAGAAGAGGGATTTGAAGAGATCGCTGATTGGTTTGAAACACTGGCCAAGGCAGAAAAATCACACGCAGGTAAATTCCAAAAAACATTGGACGCCTACGAATCACAAAAGTAATATATTACAATCAGTTAGGCGGTAAACGCCGCCTAACTTGACACATTCTAAATATCTGTTATAATACACACATGGTACAACGTTTTGGTTTCTGTTGCAAATGGCTCAATGACACCAGCGAATTTGGTGGCATGAAAGTCAATGCCAAAGACAGAGAACTCAACGGCAGAAGCACAACCATGCGTTGGCTACGTGAACACAAAGATGAAGCCGTACAACGTCAGTGGGATATAATGACTCACAACACACTGGCCGCACGTAGATTGATACAACGTGTTGGTAGCCTACCACCTGAACGTAGAATGGTCAGGCTTGGTAGTGAGATGCTTCAAGGTTACACAGAGAAAGATTGGAAGTCGTGGTGGCAACAACCTCACATACAGAGTCATCTAGAAAATTTATTCGCACCTGTAGGTGAGATGGCGAGGACTCTGGACGTAAAGATCAGTTTTCATCCAGGTCAGTTCTGTGTATTGGCCAGTGACACACCAGACATTGTTGAACGTAGCATAGAAGAATTCGAATACCATGCGGACATGGCACGTTGGATGGGCTTTGGCAAGTCATTCCAGGACGGTTGCAAGATCAACGTACACATCTCCGGCAGGCAAGGACCAGAAGGGATAAAGAAAGCATTACCCAGACTATCACAAGAAGCACGAAACCTAATCACAATCGAGAACGATGAGATGGGTCATGGACTTGAAAAAAGTTTAGAACTTGAAAAGGATCTTGCATTGGTGTTGGACATACATCACCACTGGATCAGAGACGAGGAATACATAGAACCAACAGACGACAGGGTCAAACGTGTGATAGATTCGTGGCGTGGACAGAGACCAAGTATGCACTACTCGTATTCCAGGGACGAACACTTGGCAGTAGCAGGACTGGGAGATAAAACACACACAGAGATGCACAACATCAAGGACCTGCTTGACAGAGGTTGTAAGAAACAGAAACTGAGAGCACACTCGGACCTATTACCAAACAGAAAGGTTAATGACTGGGCATTGAGCTTCTCGGAGAACTTCGATATACAAGTGGAGGCCAAAGGTAAAAACATGGCCACTGAACAATTATATAGACAATACCTAGAAAATTCTGTATAATCAATAGCACTAACAGGAGATATAAATGAAAATACTATGTGTATTATACGACGACCCTAAAGGCGGAATGCCTGAGAGTTATCCACTTACGGATCTACCCAAGTTAGAAAAGTATCCAGACGGTATGACACTACCATCACCAAAAGGCAGAGATTTTAATGCGGGTGAACTGTTAGGTTGTGTATCTGGCGAACTTGGACTAAGAAAGTTTCTAGAAGATGCAGGACATGAACTTGTTGTGACTTCTAGCAAAGATGGTGACGACTGCGAAGCAGACAAAGAGCTAGTAAATGCAGACGTTGTTATTTCTCAACCGTTTTTCCCTTACTATCTGACAAGAGAAAAAATGGAGAAAGCAAAGAACCTTAAAATGGCAATCACGGCAGGTATCGGATCTGATCACGTGGACTTACAAGCGGCTATGGATCACAAGATTGATGTTGTGGAAGTGACTTACTGTAATTCAAGATCAGTTGCTGAACACATTGTTATGATGATAGTTTCTATGGTTAGAGATTATCACACTCAACACGCAATAGTAAACGAAGGTGGCTGGAATATTGCTGACGCAGTACAAAGATCATATGACGTTGAAGGTATGCACATAGGTACAGTTGCGGCTGGACGTATTGGTTTAGATGCACTGAGAAAAATGAAACCATTTGATGTACATCTACATTACTTTGACAGACACAGACTACCTGAAGCAATAGAGCAAGAGTTAAATCTTACTTTCCATGAGTCAGTGGAGTCAATGGTCAAGGTATGTGACGTTGTGACAATCAATTGTCCCCTACACCCAGAGACAGAAAACTTATTTGATGCTGAAATGATAAGCAAGATGAAAAAAGGTGCTTACATTGTCAACACTGCGAGAGGCAAGATCTGTAACAGAGAAGCCATTGCTGATGCATTGAAAAGCGGACAACTATCTGGTTATGCGGGCGACGTTTGGTTCCCACAACCAGCACCAAATGATCACGTTTGGAGATCAATGCCAAATCATGGCATGACACCACACACATCAGGAACATCACTATCAGCACAGACAAGATATGCTGACGGTGTTAGAGAGATACTGGAATGTATGTTCGATAACACACCAATCAGGGATCAATACCTGATCGTACAAAACGGTGAACTTGCTGGCATGGGTGCCCACAGTTACAGTAAAGGAACTGCAACAGGTGGATCTGAAGAAGCGGCGAAATATAAAAAATAATATAAAAGGCTTTGTGATGACTAAAAAAGAAATTGAAGAAATTAACAACAAGATTGATAAACTTCAAAATACTGTTGACAAATTGTCACAAAGCCTTTATAAACATATTAAGTTTATCGATTCAACATATGATGGATTAAAAAATCCAATAGAAGCGGCGAGGAAATGGTTACGTAAATGAAAGATTTATGGGTAGAAAAATACAGACCTAAGACTCTTAAGGAGTACGTGGTCAGAGACGAAGCACAGCGACAACAGATACAATCTTGGATTGACGATAAAGCGATCCCACACTTGTTATTGAGTGGTGCACCAGGCGTGGGCAAGACCACATTGGCGAAGGTGTTGTTTGGAGAACTGGATGTCAGCAGTTATGACATACTAGAAATAAATGCTTCGAGGGAAAACTCCGTCGATACTGTAAGAGAGAAGATCAATTCATTCGTACAGATCATGCCATTTGGAGCATACAAGTATGTGTTGCTAGACGAGGCAGACTACATGAGTCCAAACGGTCAAGCGGCGTTGCGTGGAGTCATGGAAATGTATCACACGTCAGCAAGATTCATACTTACTTGCAACTATCCCAACAGAGTTATTCCTGCACTACACAGCAGATGCCAAGGGTTCCACATGGAGACTATTGACAAGACTGAATTCACAGCAAGGGCATGTGAGATACTAATACAGGAAGGCATAACTCCTGATATAGAGATATTAGACACTTATGTAAAAGCATCGTATCCGGATCTAAGAAAATGTATCAACATGTTACAACAGAATTGCAGGGATGGCAAACTTATGCCACCGGCAAGTGGTGACTCAGGACAACAGGACTACAGACTGCAGATGGTGGATCTGTTCAAGCAGGGCAAGATACAAGAAGCAAGGAAACTTGTTTGTGCCCAAGCGAGACCAGAAGAGTGCGAAGAGATATACAGATGGCTTTATGACAACCTGGAAATAATATCCAAAGATGAGGACGCACAGGACAAGGCTGTGTTGATAATCAAACAAGGATTGGTTGATCATTCATTTGTTGCTGATCCTGAAATAAATCTAGCAAGTGTAATGATCAAACTCGCAAGGTTGGGCAATGGGTAGTAAGCACAACAAAAAAAGATATCTGATTGTGAAGTACAGTCTAAACATGCAAGGCACATACGACGAGCTTATAGAACTTTCCAAGAAAAATATTGGTCCAGGAAAGTTAGTACAATCGGGTGTAGTGCTAGACCTTATCGATAAAGAAGTCTTAAAGTGCGAAGTACCCGGTCAGCCAAATCTAGTCGATCATATTTCATACGATACAGTATATAAACATTTTTATAAAACTTATGGAAATATGCTAGATCAGTTCATTAAATAACCTGGTTGTACATCCGCTTGAGCATGGCCAATTGGCTGGCTCGCCATAGTCTCATCAACACCCTTCTTCTACGTCTGTCCTTCTGTTTCCTTATCTTGAGCCAATTCTGATTCTGCATATACAAGTTCACACGCTTGTCGTACACTCGTTTCTTCCTCATTAGTTTCCATAGTTTGCGTTGGAATAAAGGTCGCATTTGTAGGCCGTTTGATGATAACATAAGGTTCCTCATAGGTTGTGGTTGATTTTGATCTGATGTGTCTTTGTCGACTCATGTACAAATACTTAAGATCAAATTTCCAAATTAAGTATGCATATTTTACAACACAGATATTTAGGATAAATAAGAACTATGCATGACGTCTTAGACATAATCAAAAACGTACAATCGTTATACGCCGTAGGACCTACTTTAGGCGCCTTAAAGGATTTTGAAAGGGTCATAGACGAGTTAGATGTGTATGTTTTCCAAAATTGGGAAGACGGAGAATTACTTTCAGGACCGGTAGATTCAAGACACTTTGTCACATGTTCTTTCATGTGGCCTGCAGACAAGATGCCTGATCCAGCAGGCGGCAAGAGATTGCTAGACAAAGGATGTAAAGTATCATACAAGAAAGATGAATTACTAAAACCTAGGCAAATCAAAACTCCAGCAGATTACAGACCAGGCACAACAAAAGGTAAGATCGACGCACACGACATATGGATAGTCGAAATAAAAATGCCAAAGAACTTAATCGGAAACATAAAACACGGCAATGACGAAATCGAAACGCAGGGCGAACCATCTACAGATTTAGGTAACACAGATGAAATTAGTTAATGAAGGTTTAAAAGCCGGAGATCTGGACGGTGTTGTCAGCAACATATTCTCAGTTGATCAATACAAATCAAAAATGGGTGAAGACAAGAATATTTTAGTTCTTGGATTTATAGTTGACGGATCTGCACCAGCAAAAGATCTTGAACGTTTCGCTGAGGTTGGTTACAAGAGTGTGCTCGATGCTGACGCTACTCCCGGAACATTGGAAGATGGCAAACACAGAGTGTTCGTAGAATTTGCGAGGACGCCAGAAGTGGTCGGACAGATCATTGCATTCTTAGAAGACTTAAAAAAATTAACAAACATAAACGAATTCACATACACCTATCATAAAGGAGAAAATCCAACTGTGGTTTCCGCAGACACAATGGGAGAAGCAATACCAACAACACCCGAAGCATATGAACAAAGAATTAATGAAATGAAAGTAAGTGAAGCAAGGCATTTCTTTGACAAGTATGACATGATGGAATGCAGAATAGCAGAAAACATAATGACAGTAAAGAAAACAGGTGCTGGACACGATCTAAAATTTGAACTACACAAGTTTGGTCCAACAAATGAAATAATGAAAGAAGCAAAAGCATTCAAAATAGACATGGATTCTATTGCGGAATGCACACACCTTACAAAATACTTTGGACCATACGACATCACAAAAACCAATGAGAACCAATTCATCTTCACAAAGGGCGATCAGTCTGCTCTTGTAAGCAAAAGCGGCTGGTAAGATTTAATATACGCACTTATTGATAAATAAGTGTATGAGATTAAGCACAAACTTCACACTAGCAGAATTTACAAAAAGCCAAACAGCGACAAGAAAAGGTCTAGACAACACTCCAGGCGAAGAACACCTAGCAAACGCAAAAGAACTTTTTGCCAATGTCGTACAGAAGGTCAGAGAGAACTTTGGCGTGACCGTGATCAATTCAGGATACAGAGGACCGGCACTTAATGAAGCAGTGGGTGGTTCAAGTAAATCACAACACTGCAAAGGCGAAGCGGTTGATATCGAATGTCCAGGCACAGGCAACTATGATGTAGCCAAATGGATATCTGAGAACTGTGACTTCGACCAATTGATATTGGAATTCTACACACCAGGCATACCAGATTCAGGTTGGGTACACGTTTCTTACAAGTCAGAGGGCAATCGTAAGAGCATCTTGACTGCGATGAAAGAAAACGGTAAAACTGTTTACAAGCCTGGTCTTATCCAATAAATACTGCTATTATGTTTTCAACGATAAAAATGGCAATCGCCATAATGCTAATAACCGGCATAGCAGGTGCGGGCATGTACGTAATGAAACTACGGGCGGACAACGCCACCCTCAAAGCCAACCAGATAGAACTAGAGAAGGGCATAGAATCACAAACAAAACTCCTGGAACAACAGAAGCAAGATTTTGATGCTATCATGGAAAGTAATAAGAAACTTAATGTGTTGGTACAAACTTTCAAGACGGACCTTGACGAGTTAGACAAGCGTTTTAATAAGAAAAAAAGAGACGTTGGTAAACTTGCCATTGAGAGATCCAAGTCTGTCGAACGTGTCATCAACAAAGGTTCCGCAGAAGCCACGAGATGTGTAGAACTTGCCAGCGGTGCAGAGAGAACAGAAGAAGAAATGAAAGCAACAAAGAAATCGGAGATAAACACGATGTGCCCAAGTCTGGCAAATCCTAATTTTGTACCTTATGAGTAAAATTTTAGCAATAGCATTGATAGTATTACTAACTGGTTGTAGCATCGGTGGCGAAAAGAAGATAAAAATATTCGCTGTGGAGGAACCCAGACAGAAATTAAACCTACCAGATCCCATGCCACTTACACTTGAAGACATACGTTGGATAATAATCACTTCAGAGAATGCCCAAGAAGTTTTCAAGAAACTGGAAGAGGCAGGTATTGATCCCGTACTGTTCGGATTGACGGACAAGGACTATGAATTACTGGCCAAGAACTTTGCCCAGATCAGGCAAAAACTGCAGGAAACCAACAACCTGCTTGAGGAATACAAGAAGTACTACGAAGAGACTGGTAAAGATCAATAAATACTACTATTATGAAGATCAGTGATTCAACATCGATATCAATGCCTATGCGGAATCTGTTGTCCATCGTGGCCGCGGTCGCCGTGGGAGTTTGGGCGTACTTTGGTGTGATCGAGAGATTGAACCAGTTGGAAATGAAATCCATGCTGACTGTCCAAGACATGACTGCGGAAGATGAGAGATTACACAACGAAGTAAAACAGAACACAGAATTCAGGATCAAGTATCCTAGGGGTGAGTTGGGTCAGAGTTCACAGGACATCGAACAGTTCATGCTGATTGAGGATATCTACAAGACAATTGAAAGACTGCAGGCCGACGTTGATGAGAACGCAGACAACAAGATCAACATAGAGTTTATGGGTAAGCAGTTGGAAAAAGCATTGAACAACATTGAAAAACTCAAAGATGCCGACAGGGATATAAAATACACCAACGGCACCGGAGGTCTGTAATGGACACGGTAGTAAGTGGTGTTATCGCACTTTGCCTGTTCGTGGCAGGTGAATTAACCGAACACAGAATACAGTCCGCAATGAGTGATTGCCTTAAAGGAAAAAGGGTAGCAGAAAGAAACAAGCAAGGCAACAATGTACAATACAAGTGCAGTAAAGTTACCGCGGAGTTGGAAGACAACATCGACGGATCAAAATCAATCAAAAAGATAGTAAAGGAATAAAAATGTGGACATACAGATGTAAATTAAGGAAAGTAGTGGATGGAGACACAGTAGATGTGGACATCGACCTAGGCTTCGGCATATGGCAGATGAATGAACGTGTGAGAATAATGGGCATAGACACGCCAGAATCAAGGACAAGGGACAAGATTGAAAAGAAGTTTGGATTGGCCGCAAAGGCAAAACTTAAATCACTGCTAGGACCAAACCCCGTGTTGCAGACAACCATCAGCAAGAAAGGTGAGGACATGAAGGGCAAGTTCGGAAGGGTGCTTGGAGATTTCCTGATTGACGGTAAACAAG
>Ga0209630_10002044_pt1 | contig 20218 bp, 16 predicted proteins | sample COG_01_FD_184745 | JGI IMG/M metagenome (GOLD analysis project Ga0209630, IMG submission 184745) | Pelagic Microbial community sample from North Sea - COGITO 998_met_01 (SPAdes) (version 2) | ecosystem: Environmental > Aquatic > Marine > Neritic zone/Coastal water | place: Helgoland, sampling... | reverse complement strand
CTTTCATTTACTCCTTTTCTTGGCTCCACAACTTCTCCATCCACAATTTCCATATCTAGCCACCATTTTTTTAATGGATTCCGGATTCCATGGCCAAGCCAATCATCAAGCCAAACTGCTATCGGAACTAAGACAGGTTTCATAAAACGAACATTCACGCCAAACCAGGAAGCAATCCTCGTCATAAGCGGTCCCTCCCAGGTAACGACTTTATTCAAGGGACAGGTTTTCATACATCTCCCGCATGCCAAACCTTTTGGGTTGGTTAAACGGTATCGCGTACAACGCTCAACATCGGGTTTCCACATCTCATAACCATTAAACATTACCTTATTACCCCATGAAATAGCGTCACATGGACATTCTCTCGCACATTTATAACAATTCGAACAGAAATTCTGAAGGCCAAAATCTATTGGTTTATCTATTTCAAGAGGCATATCAGTGGTCAAAACAACTGTTTTAAGCCTTGGGCCAATAAATGGATTAAGAGCTACCTCACCAATTCTTGAGAGTTCCCCTAGTCCCGACCACAAAACTAGAGACGTATGAATTACATCGGAATCCGCATTGGTTTGAGAACGAGATGAAAACCCATTTGCCCTAAGGTGATCGCCCATAATTCCCGCAATCTCTGCTCCTCGCATATATGCTCTCATCGATTGCGCCCCAGAGATGAAATCATCACCCGACGCCCCTTCCATAGTTTCGTAGCCTTGATCAATTAACATCACAACAGCATATTTGTGATTATACGGGATTGAAGAACCGTCTTTGCGATTTGAATACCATGCATACCTTGGGATTTCACAAATACCGGTTAATTCTGACCCCAAAAGATATGATAACGATTTAATACCTTTAGAATTTTCTAACAAATTACAATATTGGGTGTCTTTGACCTCAGCTACTTTACCGTCTTGCTCAGGAACCATCCTTTTTATCAAACTTACCATTGACCGAGCAAATGGGTGTTTAAAAGAAAAACGCCCTCTCTCCACTCTGGACTTTTCACCAAGATCACCAAATTCTGACCTCGCAAAAAACTCTGCTCGTTTTGGAACTTGTGGAACTTCATCATCAATTATTAACGTTGTTGGCCGATCAACCCGCTTTACTGTCTCCATCGGATAAGCACTTAGATGGGTTGGACGTTTTTCCCTCCGCCCCCACTCTATCCCAGGGAGTGAACTACCTAACCCTAGCCAATAACCTATGCCCCTTCCGTTGCTCGAGGTCGAAGCTAGTGGCAAATCACACGACAGAGGGTATTCTGTTGTAACAACCGCCACCCCAAAGTGCGTATCTAAATAAGGATTAACGATTTTATCATTCTTTCTTACTGTTAATCCTGCCATAATCGTAATTCTATCTATATCAACATCACTGACTTCTTCATCATGAGCTTTTGCGATAAACCCCATCCCTTGAATATGTTGAGAAACAGCTATCGCAATCTCAAAAGCTCTAAGATTCGCTGCCAGTATCTCATTACCACTTACCCAATTATGAGCAATATTATCTTTCTCAGGGGTGCGACCTGGACGGACAATAATCGCTATTGCATAATCATGGTCTGGTAATTTTTTATCTTTATACCAGGCATTATCCACCATCTGACATATACCAACTTGCGCAGCATCTAAAAAATACGCTGCTCCCTTAATATCTTTTGAGCGGCGAGCTAAATCATCGGGAACAGGCGCTTTACCTGGGAGTGGTTCGATTATATTTAAATCTCTGAACATTGAATGATACTTATTCAAAGCAGATGAGAGTGAATTTTCCACATATTTTGTTTTATTACCATTCGCGGGGAGTTGTGATCGATCTTTTTCAGCAACTAAAATTTTTGCATCATGTTTCAATCTCTCTAGTGGGTACGGACCCAACTCAAAAGGTCGATTCTTGCGCGAAAAAAAGATCATATGTTATCCCCCCTCATTTTTTATAGTTTTACACTGGTCTCTTTTATAATAGTGTCTAAAAAACCCTTAAATAACAATATCTCAAGAAATTTATTAAAGGAATTACGCCTAGTGAAAGCCAATTAACAGGATATTTTTATTTGCTAAACCGAAAAAGCCTATATTTTATAAATATTCTTCATATATGCCATTTTACTGCTATACTCTGACTCTATCTAACCATTTAATAAATTAAAATATTAATTTTATTTTCTAAGTGCGCATTGCGCACAATAAATATCACAAACAAAATTTATTATAAGGACTCCAATTGCACAGGCTTGATCACTTTTAATATAATTTCAATTTCTTTTATAATATTATATTCATGTTCAGATTTCTCAGCGAGTTCAATCGACGTAATTACTCCATCCTTCAACCTTTTTAACCATTTATCATCGGGAACCCAATTAATTTCTGTAACGTTAAAATCAACATCTAAATAATGGGCTAACGGTGTATTGGCAAACCCCTGTTCTTCCCATTCCTTATTTTGTTTTTTCGAAAACATGTAAAATTGACTTGGTAAAATTGGACGAACGTGCGTCGGGTCAGTTACGAAATCATCATGTCTAGGATGAGGAACTCTTATTGTTATTGTAGCACCTGGCCTGGAAATTCGATATAACTCTGAGACAATCGCTAAATAAACCTCTCTACTCTCACCTAAATGCTCCAAAACATGATTTAATAAAATCTCGTCGGCACAATTATCATCAAAATTCCAAGGTATATCCTCGAGATCTAATACTATATCAGGCTGACAAACCTTCTCTTTATCGACATTAATATAATCTTTGAGTTTATTTTTGCCACAACCTAAATTTAAACGCATCCTATCACCATATTAATCATAACTATTTTTCCATGAAACCTTTAATTACAGTCAAGAAATCCTCGGCAAAATCTTTTAACTTTGCAACACCTACCCCGTGTACATGAGCAAAACTAGCCTTATCCAGAGGTTCAGCTAATACCATATTTTCTAGTGACCTGTCTGAAAAAACCATATAAGGGGGTACTCTTCGCGCCTTTGCTAATTCTTTTCTCTTTTCCTTTAAAATTCCGAGTAAAAGGAATTGACGCTCAGTAAAGGTCGGTTGACCCTTCTCTATATATTGTTTTTTTACTAACTCGCCCTGTTTTTTATAAGAGTCATTGCGATAATTAAAATCTAACTCATTATTTAAAAGTGCACGACCTCGATCTGTAAGGTATAAACCACCATGACCATTAATATCGATACTTAAGAATCTTGATGCTACCAGTTGCTGAATAATTGATCGAATGAATACCTTGGAAAGATTGGACTCATTACCATAACTTTCAATTTGATTATGTCCAAAAGTTTGAATTTTTTGTGTTTTAGCTCCCCTCAAGATATCTATGATGTGCATTTGACCAAACATTTCTCCCGTCTCAAGTACTGTGGATAGAATTTTTTTGCCTATAGAATTACCATTTTCCTTTACTGGAGGATTTATACAAACATCACAATTACCACAACCCTCATCAAAAATCTGGCTTTGATTAAAGTAAGATAGCAAAGAATGTCGCCTGCATTCAGACGACTCACAATACGATATCAATGCATCTAAGCGTTTATGCTCTCGACGTATGTGATCATCAGCTCCTGCATCTTGCTGAATAAACAGACGACGTTGGCGTAAATCATCAAATCCATAAATCATTGCAGCAAGGGCAGGTTTACCATCTCGACCAGCTCGACCAATTTCCTGATAATATGATTCAATGTTACCTGGAAGATCCGTGTGACAAACAAATCTAACATCAGGTTTATCAATACCCATACCAAAAGCGATGGTGGCAACCATAACAATGCCATCTGTATCTTCCATAAATGCTGTCTGGTTTTTAGCCCGACTCTCAGCGGTCATGCCCGCGTGGTAAGAAAGTGCCAGTACATCGTTTTCTCTCAAAAAAGTCGTAATTCTATCAGTTTTGGCTCGAGACAGACAATAAACGATACCACTGCAATTTTTATTTGCTCTCACAATTTCTAATAATTGACGTTTAACATCTACTTTATTAGCGACTTGCAAATGTATATTAGGTCTATCAAATCCAGATACAAATATATTACCTCGACCACCAAATAATCTCTGGATAATATCTTCCTGAGTATTTTTATCTGCAGTTGCTGTAAGGGCCGCTATTGGTGTATTAATAAAAATATCTTTTAGTTTAAAAAGTTCCTCATAATCAGTTCGAAATGATGGTCCCCAGCGCGATAAACAATGAGCTTCATCTACCACTATTAAACCGATTGATAAGTTACTCAAGGCCCCAATCATTCGATCAGTCATCAATCGCTCTGGCGACATGTAAACAAGACAATTTTGACTTCTTATGATAGATTTCCAAGTTTCAATATTGGTGGCCCGGTCTCGGGAGGAGTTTATGGTAAAAGCATCTACTCCAAATAGGCGTAGGTTTGTTACTTGATTTTCCATCAAAGCGACTAATGGCGAAATAACAATTGTTATGCCGCCTTTTTTTATGGCAGGTACCTGAAAACACAAAGACTTTCCAGATCCCGTAGGCATTACTGCCAACGTATTCTTATTATTTAACAAAGATTGAATTATGTCTAACTGACCAGAGCGGAATTTCTCAAAGCCAAAAAAATCTCTCAATATTTTCTCTGGCATTTTCTTTTATAAACTAATTCATTGCAGCTAGGCGAATAGCATCCGCATCAAATGGCATTTTTCGTAAGCGTAAACCAATAGCTTCATAAATAGCATTAATAATAGCACCGCCAGTAGGTCCCGAACTAGCTTCACCAGCTCCTAAAAAAGGTTTTCCTTTTTGTTCTATTAAAGTAGTCTCGATAACTGGAATATTATCAAATCTCAAGATTGGGTAACTCTCCCAATCTCTGCTTGTAATTCCCCCACTGTCATAGACAACTCTCTCAAGCAATGACCAACTTGCAGCTTGAATTAGACCACCCTCCAGCTGCGCAATAAGACCATTAGGGTCAACGACTTCTCCAGCATCTGCGACTATCCAAGCCCTATGCAATAAGACATTAGCTGTTTCGTCCACCTCTAATTCAATACCAACAGCACAATACGCTGCAGAGTTTTTATATTGGGCGAATGCGATACCTGAACCGATACCCTCGGCCATACCCGCATTATCTCTTTTCATCTTTTTATCAAGCTCCTTAATAACTGTCTTCGCACGTTCATCTACTAAGTATTTTAAACGAAGTTCAATCGATGAAAGACCCCCAGCTTCTGCTAATTCATCAATAAATGACTCAAGAGCTGACACGTTAGCAAAAGCACCTAAAGTTCGAAGCGCTGAAACGCGTAGGGGAAGATCACGAACTAAATGTTTAACCAACCGAGTTTTTGGAAATTGGTATAATGGCTCTAAATTTCTATGGATGCCCACATGTGGCCCCATCGTGGGCGGCATAACCGGCCAGTTGAGTGGATTTTCTTTTAGGTGGGTAGAAACTAATTTCTCAGCTGGCGAACCAGCTCTGCCACTCGCCGGACGCCCCATATGAGTATCACCAAAACTCTCATGGGACCAATCAATAATATTGCCTTCACTATCCAAGCTTCCTCTAAGCTCGCAGGACATCGCAGTACCATATGGTTCCCACGCGTGTTCATCATCGCGCGTCCATTTTAAGAGAATTGGAGTGTTTGGTATTTCCATTGCTATCAAAGCCGCGTCAAAAGCTGCATCATCAGCGCCATTGTGACCATAACAACCTGAACCATATTCAAAAATGACATGAACATCTTCCGTACTCATGTTTAAGGCTTCCGCAACAGCATTCCTGAGTGGATAAACACCCTGATTATGGCTCCATATAGTTAATTTCTTCCCATCATAAATAGCACAACCAGCTGATGGCCCAATCGAACCATGCATGACATAAGGTTTTTCGAATTTCGATGATATCGTAATTACAGCCTCGGCCGGTGGTTCACCGATTGGAGCCACAGGAGCATCTTCCGGGGCACCACCCACAGCAATGGGTAAACTAATTCTCTCATTTGACGATAGCGCCTCGTAAAGATCTTTGGATGATATCCCATCACCTAAATCCCATTCAACACTCGATGCAATCCGTCGAGCAGCCTTAATTGCAGAATATTCGCTTGATGAAGCTACAGCAAGGAAACTACCATTTTTTGCTATTTTCACATTACCTTCATCTAATCTTTTTATTATTTTTTTGTCCAAACCCTTCAATGTGGCGCGATAATGAGGAGGTCGCACTAAACGCGCGTGAAGCATTCCAGGTAACTCTATATCGTGAAGATAGCGGATTTCACCAGTCAAAATATCCGTCATATTTTTTGCCGTTACTCTTTCTCCAACCAATTTATGGTTTTCAAAATTTTTAATTTCGATCTCTTCGTTAACCTTTATACCAAATTTATTTCCATTCATAAGTTCCCAATACGTAACCGTCTCATTACTATCTCTAGATTGAATTAAAGAATTATCTATTTCCAAACTATCAATATTTACATCCAATTTTTTAGCAGCCCTCTCCAATAAAAAATGACGTGCAGTAGCGCTTGCCAATCTTAAAGCAGAACCAGAATGTTGCATCGACATGCTACCAGATGTAAAGCCTTCATCAGGATCAACGCCTGTTTCAGTCCTTTTAACATCAATAAGATCATAATTTACATCAAGTTCCTCTGCTACAATAATGGCCAAAGCTGTTGAAATCCTTTGCCCTATGTCAACCTTGCCGGTATGCACGGTTAGGCGACCCTCAGGTGTAAACTCAATCCATTGATCCACGTCTGGGTGAGAACTTATACTGGGACTTATTACCATTTAATTCGCTCCATCTCTTAGAAACTTGATAGCTTTAAGAACGCTACTATGGGAACCACATCTGCATAAATGATCATATAATGCCGCTTTAATTTCTTCATCACTTGGCTTTGGATTCTCACGAAAGAGCGCTGTCGTTGCAACAATAATTCCAGAAGTACAGTAACCACATTGGGCTGCTCCCTCATTTTGGAAGGCCTGCTGAACCAAGCTCAATTTTCTATTCTCAGATAAACCCTCAACAGTTATTATTTCATCACCTTCAAATTCAGAAGCAGCACGAACACAGGAGTTTTCAGCTTCTCCGTTTACCAAGACCACACATGCACCACATTGCTCCTGCCCACACCCTAATTTAGGACCTTTAAGTTTCAAATGATTACGAAGAACAAAAATCAATGGTGTATCTGATTCCTCTTCGATTTTATGTGATGTTCCATTAACGTTTAAATTGAATGTATCCATGTTTGTAAAGACGGCTCCTGTAATATTTTACCTATATTAGTTTATTTCATTTTATAGCCCAAATAAAGAAAATTAAGAATAACAATAATAATATTTTATACAAAAAAATTCAGTTTGGGTTTCATAGTTTAATTGTAAAGCTATTAGAGAAATACTATATTCAGAAAAAACCTAGTTTGAACAATTATCATACAAAGCATAAAGATAAGCGTAAAAATATTCCGTAAAAGACGATATATGACACATAAAAATAAAATTAATTTAACAGCCCAATCTTCGGAATTATCCGAGTATTATAGCGCTATTGATCTCGGGACAAACAATTGCAGATTATTAATTGCTAAACCAAGCGCATGTGGGTTTACCGTTGTAAGCTCATTATCCAAAATAGTACGTCTAGGTGAAGGGGTGGAAAGACAGAATTTCTTGTCTACACAAGCAATGGATAGAACGATTTCGGCGCTATCGATGTTTGCACAGAAAATACATAATTTTAAGATCATTAGCTCTCGAAACGTTGCAACAGAGGCATGTCGAATATCATCAAATTGCAAAGAATTTTTTACCAAAGTCCAAGAAGAAACCGGCCTCATTTTTGAGGCCATTAACAGCCAAGAGGAGGCTAGGCTTGCTGTTTTAGGGTGTCAGATCCTTTTAGATGAACGAAAGAAATTTGGAATAATATTTGATATCGGGGGTGGAAGTACAGAAATTATCTGGGTTAAAAATGATAAAGGAAATTATTCCATCATCGACTATCTCTCATTACCTTTTGGCGTTGTTAATTTGTCGGAGATTTATAAGGATAGCGGCCCCAATAAATCTTCATATAAAAAAATAATGGAAAAAATTGAAAACCAATTAACCCCTTTTTGTAAACAGAATAAAATAAGAGAAAAACTAAATAATAAAGAAGTTCAGATGTTAGGGACTTCCGGAACTGTAACAACTTTAGCGGCTATAAATTTAGACTTACAAAGCTATAGGAGAAGCGCAATAGATGGCGTAAAATTAACATTTGATCAAATAAACAGCTCAACAATCAAATTAAATCGAGCAAGTCACGATGAGAGATGCGCCATGCCATGTATTGGCAAGGAACGAGCTGAACTGGTGATACCTGGTTGTGCTATTCTAGAAGCAATTTGCTCAAAATGGCCAGTTGGTCAATTACGTGTAGCAGACCGCGGTTTAAGAGAGGGAATGATACTGGAGTTAATGTCTAAAAATGGCATCAAGGTAATCGGTAACCCCGCCCTTAATAACTAGTCTCTTAGAATATTAGCTTATTTAGTCTAGACTTATGACGCTCTATAAAAGGAAAAAATGAAAAAAACGAGATCAAACAAAACTTTCGGACGGGAGCTTAGCGTTAAAGTAAAGACCGCACGCGGTAGGAGAATTTCCTCTACCAAATGGCTTCAACGCCAACTAAATGATCCTTATGTCACAGCAGCAAGAAAAGCTGGATTGCGCTCTAGGGCAGCATTCAAACTTGAAGAACTCGACGACAAGTTCAAATTTTTAAGTCCTAATATGAATGTCATCGAACTTGGGGCTGCACCAGGGGGCTGGACACAAGTTTTAACAAAAAAATTACAATCAAATAAGCCTCAATCAAAATCTAGAATTTTAGCGATCGATTTGATTGAAATGGCACCCATACCAGGTGCAAAAGTTCTAAAGTTAGATTTTACTAGTGATGAAGCACCAAATATAATATCTCAAGAATTCAACGGTAAAGTTAACGCAGTTTTAAGTGATATGGCACCAAAAATTACTGGCCATACAAACACTGATCATATTAGAACCATTAATCTAGTTGAAGCAGCATTTGACTTCGCTATTAAAATGTTAGAACCCGGAGGGTGTTTTGTGTCAAAGGTATTTCAAGGTGGAACTGAAGAAATACTTTTAAGCGAGATGAAAAAACTTTTTAGTGAAGTTAAACATGCAAAGCCACCTTCAAGTCGGAAAGAGTCAGCAGAGTTATATGTCATAGCTAAAAATTATCGGCCATAATAAAATTATATATTAATATTTAACAGCGGTATTTATCGTTCTGGAAATAACTAACTTGGCTTTACAAATTATCAAAATATTATACAAATTGAAATAGAGCAAAGATGGATGATATTATGTTATGGAAATTTTAGATGGTCTAACTTTCGACGATATTCTCTTAGAACCTGCTGCATCTGATATTCTACCAGCACAGGCTGATACAACAACAAACCTCACGAATTCAATTAAATTAGGAGTTCCTCTCCTATCAGCAGCTATGGATACAGTAACCGAGCATAAACTTGGCATAGCCATGGCTCAGGCTGGAGGAATAGGTGTAATCCATAAAAATCTTAATGCTATTGATCAAGCCTCTGAAGTTAAAAAAGTTAAAAAATTCGAGTCAGGTATGGTTGTTAACCCGGTTACAATCAAGCCAGAGTCTAGTCTAGCAGATGCAAGAAGTTTGATGAGCAGTAGTGGATTTTCTGGCTTTCCAGTTGTTGAAGAAGGTAGTGAAAAACTTATAGGTATTCTAACAAATCGAGATGTTAGATTCGCAACAGACCCGAATCAAAAAATTAAGGAGTTAATGACACCACATACAAAAGAGCGGCCTATCATTACGGTCAAAGAAAATATTGCGCTGGGAGATGCCAAACGTTTAATACACGAACATCGAATCGAGAAACTTGTAGTTGTAGACAATAGTTTTTCATGTGTTGGCCTCATAACAGTTAAAGATATGGAAAAGGCACAAGCTTATCCAGAAGCTTGCAAAGATCAAAAGGGACGACTTAGGGTTGCAGCCGCGACAGGTGTAGGCGCCGCAGGCTTTGAAAGAGCTGAAGCTTTAATCGATGCTGACGTTGATCTTATTGTAGTCGATACAGCACATGGACACTCAAAGAGCGTTCTCGACTCTGTCAGAAATATAAAAAAAATTAATAATCAGACCCAAGTCTTAGCTGGAAACATAGCAACCGCCGATGGAGCCAGAGCTCTTATTGATTCTGGGGCAGATTGCGTGAAAGTAGGCATTGGGCCGGGTACAATTTGTACAACGAGAATGATAGCGGGAGTTGGCATGCCCCAGTTTACTGCAATTTTAGAGGCTGCTAGTGTTTGCCAGAAGGCTGGAATACCAATTATTGCAGATGGTGGAATTAAATATTCCGGTGATATCGCCAAAGCAATAGCAGCAGGTGCCAATTGCGTGATGGTCGGATCACTTTTTGCAGGAACCGAGGAAAGCCCGGGTGAAGTTTTCCTTTTTCAAGGTAGATCATACAAGGCGTATCGCGGCATGGGGTCCCTTGGTGCGATGGCAAGAGGATCGGCAGACCGTTATTTTCAGGATGAACTATCAGAAACACATAAATTTGTGCCAGAGGGGGTCGAGGGTCGGGTACCATTCAAAGGCTCGGTTATGAATGTTATTCATCAACTGGTAGGAGGATTACGCTCGTCAATGGGTTATACAGGCAATAAAACCATAAAAATGATGCAAAAAAATTGCAAAGTGCGACGAATAACTGCAGCCGGCCTCAGAGAAAGCCATGTTCATGACGTAACAATTACTCGTGAAGCTCCAAATTATCGTATCGATGGGTAAATTACAATGACGCCAGGTGCCCGTATCGCCTCTGCAATTGAAGTTCTAGATAAGATAGAAAGGAATAACGCCCCTACTGAAGACATAATATCTTCCTATGTTCGAGGTAGGCGTTATATTGGCTCTAAAGATCGCAAAGCAATTATTAATTTAATTTTTAAGGTGATTAGATCAAAATCCCGATTAGATTGGTTGATTGGGGAAGCCCCCAACCCCAGAAGCCGAGTACTTACAAGTTTACTGTTAATAGATCGAGCCTCAATCCCAGAAATAAACTCGTATTTTAGTGGAACTGCATATTCTCCAAGTAAGCTGACTAAAGATGAACAGAAATTAATCAAAACTCTAAATTCGAAAACATTTATAAATGAAAACTATCCGTTACATATTGAGGTGGAAACTCCTGAATGGCTGACTGAAATATTATTAAACCAATGGGGAGAGAGCTTTAAATATGAGATGTCCGGTTTAAACGCGCCAGCGTATATCGATTTAAGGGTGAATACTCTAAAATGCGACTGTACCAAAGCGATTGAAGTTTTGAAAAAAGATAAAATTTATACAAATCCAACAAATTTATCTCCTATTGGCCTTAGAGTGGTGGAGAGAGCTAATCTCAAGTCGACAACAGCTTTTAAAGCGGGTTTTATAGAAATCCAAGATGAAGGCTCGCAGTTAATTTCTGCTTTAGTCGACACCAAAGCGAATATTAAAACAATTGACTTATGTGCTGGTGGAGGTGGTAAAACTCTTGCTCTTGCAGCCATAATGAAAGATGGCGGCCCTTTAATCGCCTGTGACACAGATTTCAAACGCTTAAAAAATATAAAGCCTCGAATAAAAAGGGCGGGTGTCTCGAATGTAACCATTCATCATATTACAAATGAAAATGATAATTTTTATAATACTCACAAAGGCTCAGCAGAACGTGTTTTAGTTGACGTACCATGCTCTGGATCTGGGTCATGGCGAAGAGCGCCTATGCAAAAATGGCAATTAACCAAAGAACAATTGAATAATTATATAAAGGTACAAAAAAAAATTCTCCTTCAAGCCAGCAATCTATTGACTAATGGTGGACGTTTAATTTATTCCACCTGCTCATTATTACCCAGTGAGAATGAAGATCAAATAAACTGGTTTATTCAAGAATGCCGTAATTTTAAAGTTTTACCAATCCAATCAATATGGACCAAAGTTTTTGAAACTGACTTTCCTCAAAATACAGTAAAATCATCTAGTTACCTTTCTTTAACACCAAAAAGGCATAATACGGATGGATTTTTTTGTGCCGTATTGGAGAAATACAATAATTAATATTCGTTCAGCATGCGTTGAAGATGCTCATGAAATGGCCACGGTATACATAGACACCTGGCGTTCAACCTATCCCGGTATATTGCCAGATAAAGTTTTACTTGAGATGTCGATAGAGCGCCAGATCGCAATATGGGTGCGAGCGATTAAACATTCAAGAGGACCAACTGACGAAAAGATATTAGTTCTTGAAAACGATGATAAGAATATTATTGGAATTAGTAGTTGTGGTTTTAACAGAGACCGAAAAACTAATTTTGATGGTGAAGTATATACATTGTATGTACACCCCGACTATCAAGATCACGGATATGGAAAGAATTTATTATTCAGTCTTTTTGAAATATTGCTTACCCAAAGTTATTCTAGCGCCATAATATGGACATTGCGCGACAATCCATCTCGTTTTTTTTACGAGGCTATGGGTGGTAAACGTATAGGTGAAAGGCAAGAAAAAATATGGGGCCTCATACTAAGCGAAATTGCTTATGGTTGGAGCGACTTATCCACTTTCATAAAATCACGCAAAGCTGGATCAACCAATTAAATAGAGTTGATCAACTAAAAAGAATATCCTTATAGTAATATCTCAATAAATTTTAATAAAACAATATTTTGGAAAAAACTCATGCCTGATAAAATATTAATTATAGATTTTGGCTCCCAAGTAACACAACTAATTGCACGGCGAGTTAGAGAAAATGGTGTGTACTCTGAAATCAAACCGTTCAACACTTTAAATAGTAACGAGATCTCCGCCCTCAAGCCTAAAGGTATAATTCTATCCGGTGGGCCAGCTTCAGTAACAAATATAAGCACTCCTCGGGCACCCGATGAAATTTTTTCAATGGGCGTGCCTATATTAGGGATATGTTATGGACAACAAACTATGGTCGAACAATTAGGTGGGAAAGTAAATAACGCTGAAGAGAGAGAGTTTGGGCGAGCTGAACTAAATATTTCTGATAACTGCGATCTTTTTAACGGTATTTTCATTCGAGGCGAGAAAAAACACGTTTGGATGAGTCATGGGGACCGAGTAACTAAATTACCGGAAGGGTTCAAGGTAGTCGGCTTCTCAAATAATGCACCTTATGCGGCAATAGCTGATGATAATCGAAAATTCTATGGACTACAATTTCATCCGGAAGTTGTTCATACGCCAGAAGGATCTCAGATAATAAAGAATTTCACTCGTAAAATTTCTGGCTGTACTGGCAGTTGGAATATGCCCTCTATTAAAGAAACTAAAATAGAGAGCATTAAATCACAAGTTGGTTCCGATTCCGTTATTTGTGGCCTTTCTGGAGGGGTAGACTCTTCGGTAGTAGCTGTTCTATTAAATGAAGCAATTGGTTCCCAACTAACCTGTGTGTTTGTTGATACAGGTATGATGAGAACAGGTGAAGCGGAAGAAGTCATTACTTTATTTAGAGATCATTATAACATTCAATTGGTCCATAATGATGCCTCAGAAATATTTATTGATAGACTGAGTGGAATAATTGATCCCGAAGAAAAAAGGAAAATTATAGGTAATACTTTTGTCGATATATTCGAGGCTGAGGCTAAAAAAATAGGAGGATCTAAATTTCTCGCGCAAGGAACTTTATATCCGGATGTCATTGAGAGCGTATCATCCTTGGGTGGCCCGAGTGTGACAATTAAATCTCACCATAATGTGGGAGGTTTGCCTGAAAGAATGAATATGGAGTTAGTTGAGCCACTGAGGGATTTATTTAAAGATGAAGTTCGTCTTCTAGGAAAAGAACTTAATTTACACGAATCCTTTGTTAAACGTCATCCCTTTCCTGGACCAGGGCTAGCAATTCGCATCCCAGGAGAAATTACCAAAGAAAAAATAAAGGTTTTGCAAAAAGCAGATAATATATATTTGGAAGAAATAAAGGCAGCTGGTCTATATGATAAAATCTGGCAAGCTTTTGCTGTTTTACTTCCAGTTCAAACAGTTGGTGTTATGGGGGACTCGAGGACTTACGACTTTGCTTGCGCATTACGAGCTGTGAGCTCAATAGATGGGATGACCGCCGATTTCTATCATTTTGAGATGAACTTTCTAAGCCAGGTGACCAATCGAATTATAAATGAAGTTCGTGGCATTAATCGCGTAGTGTATGACACTACATCAAAACCTCCAGGAACTATTGAGTGGGAATAATGTAATAAAAACAATAAGTTATGATTTTTTAGTTATTTAATTGAATACAAGGTAAAACATCAAATGGACTTATTGGACATCTCATTAATCTTTTCCATCACACTTTGTAGTTTGGTAAGTGGCTTCATTTTTACATACGCAATTGTCGTAATGCCTGGCTTATCTAAACTTAATGACAAAGAGTTTATAAGAGCGTTTCAAGTTACAGATTCTGTAATACAAAATAATCAGCCAATATTTATATTTACTTGGATAGGTTCTATTGTTTCCTTAATAAGCACTATATTGACTTCAGTGATAGGTTTTGGGCTATCAGAAAATTGGTTAGTACTTCTCTTTAGTGTTGTTTATTTGTTCGGCGTACACGGCATAACAATAGCAATCCACATACCTTTAAATAACCATATTCAAAAAGTTTTAATCGAAGAGTTAAATGATGCGGCAATAACAGATGAGCGTGTGAAGTTTGAGCGAAAATGGAATTACTTCAACAATATTCGCACAAGCATCTCTGTTTCAGTCAGTTTGCTACTGCTCATACTATTAAGTCTGCGTTAATAGAGTACAACAAACCTACAAAGTACTTACATAGTGAAAATAAAAAACAATAAAATCAATTACCTATGCGATGTGTGCTATTGAGTGGGAGTAGTTATTTTAGTGTAAGTAATTAATTTTATTTAATTTGTTACTTGCACATTACTTTCACACTCAGAAATCAATCGTTGAATTCCTTAGTCTTTTTTCATACAGTTACACAAAACGTTGCACAAACGTGTGACTACTGAAACTCATAGTAACTCAGAGACTAAGATTTGGCATTGAAGAAACAGCACTTTGCTGAATGCAGAAAAGCAAAGAGGTAAAGGGACTCGCCATTATGTAAAAGATTTACCTTCTAATTTTTTTGGTTGGAACGCAAAGATATTAGACGAAAGAAGAGAGAGATATAAAGGCGGTGATGAGTAATTTTTTATGGATACATACCTAATGAAGTTTGCCATAAAATTAGTTGCTTTTAATTTCGGCATTTTGTTCACCGGGGTTTTGGTTGCTGAGGTTATATTTGGGTCATGGTTTGGTGCTCCTCAATTATGGAGTTTAGGCGTTGTTCGGGATATCAACTGGAAATACAATGTGCCTGGAACCTATCGGCGAGACTCTCCGGTTCATTATACGCGAGATAAATGGGGACTAAGAGGTGACTTTGGAGCTCCTAAAAATGTTGAAATAGTAGCCGTTGGTGGCAGCACGACTGATGAGGGGCGGGTATCAAACGACGAGGCTTGGCCAGAAATATTAGAAGCCTGCCTAAAATCATACGGAATAAATATGGACATTGCGAATGCAGGTGTTGGTGGACAATCATCATTGGGACATGCCTTAAATTTTAAGAAATGGTTTAATTTTATTCCAAACTTTAATCCTAAGTTTGCGCTAATCTTCCTCGGCTATAATGATGTTCTGCGTGCTGGGATGGAAGGTCAACAAGATCCTCTTACTTTTACAGGATTATCTAATAATTCGAATTATCATAAACTAAAAAAATGGGTTAAAATTAATAGTGCTATTTACAACCTAATTCAAATTATTAAAGGAAATGTTATAGCTTGGAATGCTGATCTAGGGCCAGTTCGAGAAATCAGAAGTTTCATCTCTCCTATAGACATAAATTCTTATGAAGTTGATGTCCGTGACAAAATATACAAAATTCGGAAATACGTAAAGATTGGCTCTACAGTATATAATAAAACACGAGATATATCACTTTCTAAATATTCAGAAAATTTAAAATCTTATCGCACTAGACTCAATGAATTGGATGAAGCTGCTCAAGAATTTGGGGCGATTCCGATTTACGTAACTCAAAATGACTGGGGCTATTGGCGAGAAGAAGACCGTATTTATGGAAATTTGGCAGGATATCATCTATTTAATAATCTTAATAATGTTACTCGCTCCTTTTGCAAAACTAAGAGGCGATTTTGTGTTGATTTAGCAGGACAATACTATTTTGGCCCTGGAGATATTTATGACCATATTCACACTACTGTTCAAGGGTCTAAAAAAATTGGTAATAAAATATGTAAACCTCTATCAAAGTGGTTTTTGGCCAATGGCCATTTTTAAAAAATTTATTCTACTATTTCGTTAATGCCGACGCCGTTAATAAGTTTTATAAGATACTACAATTTAAACGATTTTATCCAAGAGATAGCCCTCCTTATGAGCTATTAATTTAACAAATAGTGTCTAAAAATTAACGTAGTTCGTATCATATTTTCCTAACAATTTAAATAGGAGTCTAATAGGACAACGATTTGGAATTCTATATCAAACTATTGGTTGGATGAATTAGATATTCATTTAATTGGACTTTTCAAATATTTTAAGAATAATGCATACTCATAAAAATACTTTACTTATTTTAATATCTTTATTTAGCAGGAATAAAGAATTTCCTGAAAATTCTTTTAACGTAAATAGGCTACCAAATTATAATAAGTTTGAAATTCAACCTTTTTTCACATTTAATCTCTTACTGTAAAATATATATAAAAATAGAAACTTTAGACTATCGATTATAGTTGGTGGTATGTTTATGCAAGGTAGACTTCCAGGTTTTCTCTCATTTAAATCTGCAATTGATTTAGTTCGAATTGGTAGAGATCACGATGGTGGATATCTCATTTCCCAGATCGACATTGACAATTCTGATTTGTTAATTGGTTTGGGTATAAATGACGATTGGAGTTTTGAAGAACACTTTGTTGCTAAAAAAGATGTAGAAGTATTTGCATATGATGGAAGCATCAGTCAAAAGCATTTTTTCAATCAATTCATTAAATCATTAACAAGAATAGATAACCCTAAACTTGCGCTACATTCTTTTTTCACTTTATTAAGATACCGTAAATTTTTTTCCAAGAAAAAAGTCTGCCATATTGAAAAATATATTGGCTTAAATTCAAACAACCAAGACTATTGTACATTATCATATATTTTAGATAGTACAAAACACGAAAATATCTTTCTCAAAATTGATGTCGAAGGTTCCGAATATCGATTCTTGGATACACTAATTTTTAACCAAAGTCGAATAAGCGGGGTAGTGTTGGAATTACACGATTGCGATATCCACTTAGAGACAATTAAAACTTTCATAAAAGATTTTGAATTAAAGTTGGTTCATATCCACGCTAACAATTATTCGCCGGTGAGATTAGATGATCAATTACCGTTGGTTTTAGAATTAACTTTTAGCAAATACTGCAAACTTGCAGATGAAACATACCTTCCCCATAGATTTGATATGCCAAATAATAGAAATGAATCTGAAATATATTTAGCAATTGAAGATTAATCGCATGCGCATTTGGGGTTCTAGAAACAATAATTTAAACTACAGACATGATTAGCGATTAACGAAATATTATGTACAACCTCAACAAATGTTTAAGTAGTCGAAATAGTGATAGTATATGAAATTTATAGGGTAATAAAATACTTTTATAAAAGTTAATATATAACTACGACAAAAGCATCTTGTAATTTTATTATCAATTTATACACTAATCATATGTATCAATTCTTGGAAGCAATGTTTACCTTTGGAGTTTGTGGATTTTTGATATTTGGTGGTGGCACTACCAACTTAATAATATACATAACGCGATACATAAATGCCGATCTAAATAGAAATCTGAAAGAAATACGTCAGCAACTAATGGGTTTATTTGGTCTTCTAGGATGTTTTATAATATATCTGGTTTTTTATTCATAATTGCAAAAAGTTGATTTTCTATAAGTCAAAAGAAATTTTTAATGCCATTAATTAAATAAAATAATAAATTAAAACGACTAAAATATTGTTTTACGAAAGACATAGAAGTCAAATGACCCGACGCTTCTAATAATTAATATTTATATTTCTAAGCAAATATTCGTTATTAATCTTCTGTATCAATAGATACTTTAATCCAATTAATCATATTAAAATCAAGTGATAGATTTAAAAACTAATATTTAACCTTTGTTTTTGACAAACTTTCATTACACTAGGTTATAAACTATTACATTTTACTTCCTTACCAGACGAAATAGAACTTACAATCGCCTCAAGAATTTCTACATTATGCAGTATTTCTTGATTAGAAAACCGGTAAGCGCCGTTACCAATCACTGCACTTGCCCAACTTTCAATATTAGTCTTTACCATATTAAGTAGAATTCCATCTTTATCGGCTATTAGCCCTGTTTCACTATTAGGAGTTTTAATAGTCGCCTCAGTTAATTTGGTATAACTCATTTTTGGTTGCTCTTTCTCCTGTGGACCAAAAAACCTATCATTACAGCTCCATCATCAGATGTATTTATAAAAAAAACTCTCTCTATTTTTTGGAGTTAATCGACAATCGCCAGATTTAGCTTTAACTAATTTATTTCCGAAACCAAATAATCCTGATCCTTCTAAAAGCATAGAGAACGTATCAAAGTCCGCTAGTGTATTTTCCTCTTGTGTTTTACCCGCAGAGAATAATGGATAAAATGCAGAGGTTTCACTGCCTTGACCTAATGAAATTGGAGCAAAAAAATTAGATTTATTATTTTTATAATTAGCTCGAATATCAATATTAATAAGCGAGTGTTCAGTCTTCATTAATTATTCCCCAGTTCTTTAAAACTTGGTTATCCAAGGATTTTAAAACTCCCTAATTCATCAACAACTAGGATATTTTAATAAACTTTTTTAGAAATCTACTTGTTAGTTTAATACAGGGTTATGGTTGTTTATTTTATTACAATAATATAAGACGTAATTAATGTTAACATGATACACGGTAGTTAAGTTATCTTACTACTAAAATTATAAGGATTAGTATAATGTCGGATCAAATACGTGCCTCACATATTCTCATTAATCATGCCGATGCTCCCCAAGCAAATACGGAATTATCAGCTGAAGATGCAATGACCCAAATACTTGCATTGAAATTAGAAATTGAAGATGGCAAACCCTTTGCGGAGGCAGCCAGTGAAAAATCTAATTGCCCTTCTGCTCAAAAAGGGGGAGATCTTGGTAGCTTTGGAAGGGGTGCAATGGTACCTGAGTTCGATAAAGCTTCGTTTGAACTAGAAGTAGGCGCTGTGAGCGACGTTATTGAAACAGTTTTTGGCTACCATTTAATTTATCGAACTGAATAATTTTAAAAACTGTTGCTTCGTTAAAATTAGCTAATGACTGGTAATAGATTGAGTATAGGTTTTGGACAATAAATGCGGTCATTAGGAACTGATACTAAAGATAATAATTACAGTCGTGATGATATAAAAACGTTAAAAACCCTTGTGCCATATTTATGGCCAAAAAATGCTATGGAGATGAGAGTGCGGGTTATTCTCGCACTTTTTCTTTTAGCTCTCGCTAAGGGTATCAACGTCTATGCACCGATACTCTATAAGCTTGCAGTAGATGAAATATCGATGAAGACAGAAACGATTATAGTTGTTCCTGTTGCAATTTTAGTAGCTTATGGCATTGCGAGAACTCTAGCCCTCGCGTTCGGAGAACTCCGAGATGCTTTATTTGCAAAAGTAGCCCAACGGGCCATACGTCAAGCCGGTCTCAAAACTTTCCGACATCTCCACAAACTTGCAATGCGCTTCCACCTAGACCGACAAACAGGTGGACTATCGCGCTCAGTCGAACGAGGAACAAAGGGTATTGATTTTCTATTAAATTTTATGCTTTTTAATGTAATTCCGACGCTACTTGAGATTCTCTTGGTTTGCGCAATACTATGGGGTTTATTTAATTTCTGGTATGCA
>Ga0209630_10002040_pt1 | contig 20243 bp, 17 predicted proteins | sample COG_01_FD_184745 | JGI IMG/M metagenome (GOLD analysis project Ga0209630, IMG submission 184745) | Pelagic Microbial community sample from North Sea - COGITO 998_met_01 (SPAdes) (version 2) | ecosystem: Environmental > Aquatic > Marine > Neritic zone/Coastal water | place: Helgoland, sampling... | reverse complement strand
GGGAAGCGGAAACGTTAGAGAAAGAAGTGAGAGTCTTAACGCGTTCCTTGACGAGAGAGAAAGCGAAAGTGCGCGCTTTGAGCGAAGAGTTGGAGAACCCATTAAACGTCCATCGTTGGCGCCAACTTGAAGGCAGCGATCCGAACGCCTTCGAGTCTATTCAGAAAATCCAACAGCTACAAAGACGATTGGTACAAAAGAGCGAAGAGGTGATGAAATTGGAGAGAGAGTTGGAAGATAAGAGAATTCAAAGCGAAGAATTGCGAAGAATTGCGGAAAAACGCGTCACGGAGGAAGAACAAACGCAGATGTTGCGAGAAAACCAAGCGATATTAAAGGAAAAATCCAAGCACTTGAAAGCGTTGCGTTCGGAGTTGAACGCTCAGATTCAAAAAGCGGACGAGTATCGCCTCGAGGCGGAAAGCTATCGAAACGAGCTGGACGAGATTAAGGAAATGCTTTTCCGAGCGAAGAAAAATGAAAGAGTAGGCGTCTTCGTCTGATTCTGATGAAACTTTTTCTTCTTATTATAAAATACAAATCCTCCAATACGCGTGTGGTTCTTTTCTTCTTCTAAACTTTCTCTCTCTTACTTACCCATAGTCTCAATCGCGGATACCATCGCCGTAGACACGTCGATCCCAATTTGATGCGTAGCTTTTTCGTAATCGTCCTTCGCCGCTTGAAACTTCGCCGTGTGTTCGCTTAACATTTTTCTCACCACCGTTTCGTCCAAGTGTTCCACCGGAACCGCTTCCACCGCTAAGATGTCCACGGAGCTGTCCGCGTGCGCGAAGGCGAAACCCGAAGAGACGAAATACTGTTTATTATAATAAAGAATGATGAGAGAACAAATATATATATAAAAGGTCAGCGTTCTTTCGATCATCGATGAAACGAAGATATAAACGCGCTCGACGAAATCGAATAATCAAAGCGATGACTTCTTCTTTCAAAGTCTTTTGGGAAAAAAAACAGGTCTTTTGGGAAGCACGATCGCGCAAGTCAAAAAAGAAACTCTTGTCTACGTACTCTGCTCGTCACGCTTTCCTTATTTTCCACGGAAACCACCCCCGGTCGTAGCTTGGCGACCACGGGAACGTGTCCAGGCAAAATCCCAAAGTCCCCGGTTTCTGCTGGGACTAAAACCATGTTCACTTCCGCGTCCGCGAAGACCGCTTCGTGGGGCAAACGAAAATTCAACTTCACCGTTTCCGGAGGCGGACCGGCGTTTTTCACCTCCTCTTCGCCACTCTTCGCGACGTCTTCGGCTGGCATGTACGTCGACGGCGTCCCCGGTGGGTCCATCATCGACGGGCGGTATTTATCGAACAACTCTTGGAATTTTTCCACGGACGTTTGCGTCGATTCTCCTCCTGCGTAATTTGATCGCGAGGAGGTGGAAATCATTCGATTTTGATGAGAAGAAGAAGAAGAAGAAGAAGAATATAACGCAGATAACCCGGCGGAAGTCGAGGAGGAGGAGGAAGACGAAGTCTGATTAGATCTGCGGAGGATCGCTTGAGTGAACGCTCTGCGCAACGCCATTATTATTATTATTATTATTATGTGTGTTTTATATGAGAAGAGGTTTCTGTAGTAGTATTCTGTGGTTTTGTTTTGCTCTTTTTTTTCTCTTTTTTAGTTGTGCTTTTTTTGGTCCAAACTGCTTCATTACAATCTTCTTCTAAAAATCACTCCTCTTTCCTGTACGAGCTTTCACCAGTACTTCGCTTTTTTCCTTTGGTTTTTCGGTAGAATGCGATGACTTCGACGAGACACACGTATACAACGATTAAAAAAGCGGTACCGAAGAAAGCCTCGAATCCACCGTAAAAGAACGCTTCGAGGAAGTGGTACGAACGACTTCCGTCATCGGGAAGCTTCTTCTTCTTCTTCGTATTTTTTCTCGTCGTCGTCGTCCTCGGAGAAGAACCGCCAGGAGGAGGACTGTTGTTGTAACAATCCAATCGGACTTTGTGCGAGGCGATGGTTTCCTCTAACGCCTCGACCATGGCGTTTGCATCGACGATGGAGGATAAGACGAAAGTGGTGGCGCGTTCCCATTCGCGCAAAGTAGTCGCTTTGACGGCTTCCTCGTGTTTGAATTTTAACAAACGCGAGCGAGCGAGGAAGGTTTTGCGCAACGGTTCCCGCGGGAAGGCGTGGGCGAACGTGTTTTCGTTTTCGCCGTCCTCTCTGCAGATGTCGTGCAGAATTTCCAACCGCGTTGCGATGAAGCGTCTGATTTTTTGCATGCCAACTGCAATGGTCGTTCGTTTGGCGCCGTCGATGATTGCAAACGAATCGCCCTCGCCGGCGGATAAAGGCGTGAAGACGTCGTTACCGATGGCCCAGGATAAATCCACGTCGTCGCGATCGACGTCGACGTGTATGCCAAACAAATTTGTCATCAACGACGCTTTCAGCGCACGCAAGACGTCCGAGGAATCCACCCACGCGTTTTGCGTCGGGTCGTCTTCGAAACATTTGAACGAAGGAATGTCGATTTTATGTTTCTTGCTGTTACGCACGGCGACGATGAAAGAGTTGTCTTTGGCTATTTCCGCTTGCTTCCCATCGGTAAACGCGCCGAGTTTACCGTGCGTGGTTAACTTCAAATCGAACAGAAATACCGGTATAACTTTTGTCGTCTCGTCACCGTCTCTCAGACCGAGTTGCTTTCGAATGCCTTCTTCGTATTCCTCGACCCAAAAGAGAAGCTCGCTTTCGTCCACGAGAAATTCTTCATCATCTTCTTCAAAACCTCTAGCACCGCTGCTATTACTATTACTACTCGTTCTCTCGCTATTTCTATTTCTATTTTCTATGCTTTTCCTTATTCTGTTCGTGTTCGTGTTGCTGCCAGAGTAATGCATGGCATTTTTGAACGCTTGCGCGCACAACGGGCACTCGTTAAAATCAACCTCGCGTTCGTTCACTTTAATCTTTCTCCCGGGAAGAAGTGCTTTCTGTAAATACTTTTCGACGCGATGGTCGGGATCGATTTTCTTCGCGTCTCGTTCGCTCTGTAAATTGAACGGAAGTTCCGATATGCGAACGAGTTCAATTTGTACGTGTGAAATCCACGCGTCGTCAGTCTTGAATTTTACCATCATCTTTTCTTTGCCGCCGCTCGATACCGATGACGATGACAACGACCCGAAGTGCTCGTCCAAAAATTCGCGCCTAATCGACGGCGCAAATAACGTTTTACTCGCATCGCCCAAAAAACCGGCGATTGAGGCGGATAATAGCGGAACGTTTTCCTGTTTCGCGTGCGCGCCTAAAACTTTCGGAGGTACTCGTCTGGAGTAATCGGTCGTAAACTTTGTTCTCTTCTTGGTAAACCCGTTTGGGCCGCTGGTTAAATCTACCCAAGCGTACGCCGGAGCCGACGGAGAAGAAGATGACGACGCGTCGTCTCTCGATACCATCGACGTCCCGAAACACTGACTCGAATTCGACGACTTTTTATCATACTTTTTATCATCACCGCCACCACCACCCTCGTGACTCAGAAACGAATACACGTACTGCACGCTTGCTTTGTTATCGTTTGGATTCTTCGGCCGTCTCGGATTTAACGCGTAAATCACGTACGGTGAAAAAACGTCGTCCTTCTCCGTCCTATATACTTTCGTCATATCGTCGTCCCCGCCAAACACGTTATCCTTTTCGATAATTCCATCTACTTTTCTAAAATCCACCGTATTCTTCGCCTTACTCGTCGAAGACCATTCTCTTTCGACGCGAACATTTTCCTGTATCGCTTTCTCAACCTCTGCGTTTACCTCTTTCCTCGCGTGCATCACGCGATAGTGAAAGTGCATTTTATACATCTCTCCTTCGCTCAACGCGTCTGACTTTACCGTCTCTAAAAATGGTTCGATGTCTCGTTTCGTCACTTTCGCGAGAAAATTTCCGTCTCGGTGGAAGCCGGACAGTTTCAACGACACCGACAAATAGAAATCGATCGGTTTCGTTCGCCACTCGCGATAGGTAAACACATCTTCGGGAGAAGAAGAATCTGAATCTGAAGAGCGTTGTTGTTGTCCATTCACTTCCTCTTTTGTGTCCTCGCTAAACTCCGAGTAACTGTCGTAGGTGTTGAAATCCGTCCGCCACGGAGACGTTTTCCCGAGAATGGTGGACAGTTCTGCTCGAGCACGAGCGGCTGTGTGTAAATCATCATCGTTTCGTTGCGCCGACGAGACAAACGAGAAGAACGAGAGCAGTAGCAACGACGAACATACTCTCGCCAGGCACACCATCGCTTTTTGGCCGCTCATTTTCTCGTTTGATGTCGTCCTTTTCTCGTGACAAACAACAGAAGCGCTTTCGAGGGGAATGAGGGGAAATGGAGATGTGAAATGTCTTCACATGTACACGCGCGAATAGAAGAGCGCTGTTTGCGAATAGAATAACACTAATAAGAATACGAAAAGCAGCGGTAAGAGAACACCAATAGATAACATCAAAATGGAAGCATCCTCGTCGTCGAATGCAGGCGGTGGTGGTGGTGCGAATAACATACATTTAGGACAAACGTCCGATATCGCGACGGCGTTTTTAACCGCTTTGGATACGTCGTTATCGAAGAAATGGCGCGAGGAAGACCGGATGTGGCGGAAACAAGACGTCAGTTACAGAAAAGAGGAACGAGAGTATCGAATTGTAGAGCAGTTATATCGAGAGCAACAGGTGAACTGGAGGAAATCGGACGTGAAACAAAGGACGTTGGAAAACGCCAGATGCGTGTGGAACAGATACGTGGAAAAGAACAGACGAGACGTCGAGGAGAAATCGGAACAGTTGAAATCGATATCGAACTTATCGGCGTTGATTGCAGGATTCGCGGTGGTCTCTTTAGTGGAGTTGAACTTTACGAACGATTTCGAGAAAATGCCTTCGCACGTGAGCGAGTGGTTGATTTGCGCGTACGCGGCGTCGACGGCGCTCGTCGTCGGGTTGATGTTGAACGCGATGGTGTTGTGCACGTTTATTCTGAGTTCGATTTTAAAGAGAGGAAAATCGTACGTCTCCGAGGACGAGGAGGCGGAGTTCTTGTTTCGATGTCGAAGGTTTGCGAACCATTTTAAACCCGGGGATTACCCTCCGCAACCGAAAAGGACGTTCGAGAGACACTGGGAAAACAGGTGCGAATCGAGTTGGAAGAAAGCGTTTTACATGTTCACGTTGGGAGTCCCGATTTTCTTGGCGAATTTAGCGTGTTGCGCGTGGTTGAAGTTTTCGTACTCGAAAGTGACAACCGGTGTCGTCAGTGGGATCGTCTTTCTGAGCGCGTGCGTGTGGGCGAAAACGAACAAAGATTGGGGTTGGGAAATCGCTCGAGGAAGCGACTCGGCGCGAACGAGTATCAACGGGGGTATTAGGAAGAATCTGAAACGAGGCGCAGACGTTGGCGGGAAAATCAACGGTTTGCCGTTTGATTGGCACGCGCGACCGAAAGAAGAAGACGACGAGGAGGAGGACGAGGAGGAAGAAGAGGAGGAAGAAGAAATAGAAGAACGCGACGACAAAGACGAAAAATCCGACGACGACGACGTACACGACGTTTACGACGAGAAAGACCAGAGAGTGTTCGTCCCGATTCACCCCGACGAAAAGGAGTGACGATTATTCAGAGAGAGAAAGAAAGAGAGAAAGAGATGATGATGATGATAATAATGATGATGCCTTTAGAAGAATAGCCAGAATATATATTCCGTAGCGAGCAAAACCGCCTCATTATACAAAGAGTAGTACGTGTAAAAATCCGAGATAAAAAATTGTTCACACTCTTGGCAAAAGTTTTTTTGTTTCACTCGGTTGAAAAAAAAAAAAAGAGGGGAACAAACGCTCGTCATTTTTTAGCATAAGAAGAAGAGAGATGTCATCGGGAAGAAGATATTATACTAACGATAACGGCACGAGGAGCAGCAGTACCACCGCGACGAATACTACTCACCACCACAACAGAGGATATTATATTCAGAGCAACTTTTTTAAGAGCGAGGAGGAGAAGGAGGAGATGAATAAAAACGACGAAAACGCGCAGCCGGGGAAGAATCATCATCGTTCGTCTCATTTTCAACACCAACAGAAGTCCTCCGCCTCCACCGCGACGGCGAAAGAACTCCTCCATCGCGCGAGAAGCGAAATCGTGAACCAAGTGAGAAAGGATATTCGAAACTCTTCGAACACGTCGTCGTCGTCTCACGGGGGGGACTTTCGTCGCGAGAGGGAAGCGTTGAAAGAAAATAATACGAATACTAAAGATGGTCTTGGGTTCCAAAGTCGGTTCCCGAGCGCGTTTGGAGGTGCTCAAAATATTGACGGAAACGACGAGCAACAACATGTTGCGCGAGAAAAGCAACGATTGGAAGAGAAAAGACGGAAAGCACAAATGGCGGAGACGAGTTTACACGAGAAGATGGACGAGACGAAAGAGAGGATCATGGAGAGAGGAGGAGGAGGACGGAGTCGCGCCGCCGCCGCGAATACTACTACTACTCATACTACGCACAACAGCAGTAAAAATGTCTCGCAATGGATGGACAGCGTGGTGGCAAAAGCGAGACACGACGCGTCGATGTCACCACCATTACAACAGCATAGCAGGAATAATAATACTAGTAGCAACAATAACTCCTCGGCGACAGAGAGTTTGAGAGAGGCGGCGAAGAACGCGAGAGAGGCGGTGACGAGGGCGGTGTACGGCACCGCGACGGCGCGACACGACGAGGGGAAAGAGAACACGCCTCCTCCAGTTGTCCGACGAAGCTTTAGCGATCCTTCGCCTTCTTCTACGATGAATTATCAACAACAACACGAAGAGACGGACGCGAAAGTGACGAAAGCGATGCTCAAATCTGCGTTGAAACAAACCGGAGAGTTACGAACAGAACTGAGAGAGACAAAATTGACGTTAGACGGCGTCAAAGAAAATTTGGAAACCGCAGAGAACGACTTGAAGAAGGAAAGAGAGAATCGCGAGGAAGATAAGCTGAATTTCGAGGCGGCGAAGAACGAGTTGGAAACGTCTCGCGAGGCGGCGAGGGAAGCTTTGGCGAGAGAAGTGAGCGTGACGCAAGAGTTGACGAAAAAGTTGAGCGGGAAAAGAGACGAAGCGCTGGAACAAAGAAACTTGGCGGATAAGTTTAAGAGAGAGTTGGAACAGTTACGAAGCGAGCTGAGAAACTTGAAGAACGAAAACGAAAGTTGGATTCGAAAAGCCGAAGCCGCGAATGAGACTTCGAGACGAAGATCGGGCGACCAACAGAAGGACGTGCCAAAAGTTTCCTCGTCGTTTCCTCAACAGCAACAACAACGACCGCAGCAAAACGAGCAACAAAAAGTAAACGCGACGACGACGACGACGACGGCGCAAACTCACCAATCGCAACAACAACAACAAGTCAACTGGTCTCGAGAGCGTCGCGAGGCTGAAGAGTTGAAAACAAAAGGAAATCGCGCGTTCCACGCGAACAAGTTTGACGAAGCGTTACAATCGTACACGGCGGCTTTACAGGTGAACTTTGAAGACCAACCGTTCCGCGCGGTGCTTCACGCGAACAGAGCGGCGGCTTTGCAGTCGTTAAAGAAACATTTAGAAGCGATTGTCGCGTGTTGCGAGAGTCAATTTTTTGATAAATCGTACGTTCGAGCCATTCAACGACGAGCGGACGCGTACTTATCCATCGGCGATTGGACGATGGCGGCGAAAGATTTAGAAGCTTTAGTGCCAATCATGGGCAAAGAGTGCGACGCGAAATTGCGAGAAGTCAAGATGAACATCCAAAGAGGCGTTCATATCGAACACTACGCCGTCTTGGGCGTCTCCTCTCGAGCGAGCGCTTCAGAGATTCGAGCGTCCTACCTCAAGAAATCTTTGAAGCACCACCCGGATAAAGCGGAAACCGAGCACACGAAAGAGATCGCAGAGTTGATGTTTAAGAGAGTGGTCGAGGCGTACAAAGTGTTGAGCGATGCGAACGCTCGGAGAGCGTACGATAACAAGAGGATCCTAGGCTCGAGCAACGCGTACAACAGAAGATATTAATTTTTAGTAATACTTTTGAGAAAAAGAGAACTTTCGTCGCGCGCGTACTGTAGGTGTTATTGTTGAAGTCAGAACATGACTATTAAAATCACCACTGCTATACTTTCCTTACTACTACTATTACTACTACTATCACTACTTTTATGCTCTACATGTTCCTCACCGCTTTCTTCATCTCAAAACCGGCGTGCGCTCCGAAAATCTTCTGCAACGCCCTCACCGCCGGATACATAACTTTCGCCAAAATATGATCTGGTTTCGAAAACGTCTCCACTTTAAAATACACTCGGTCGTTTTGCAAGTCCTTCTCCACGGTAAACTTCTCCTCTCCGGCTAATAAGTGCCCTTGCAAAGTCGTGTGCGCGAAGGAATACGACTTCTTTTTCTCTTCGCTTACGTATGTGATTTCCAGCGGATTGAGCAGCCACACCCTTGGAAACGGTTGAATCATGACGCACACTTTTTGCCCTTTTCTCACTCGCGTTGCTTCGTCCACTTCGGTCCATCCGAGTTGAAACTGTTTCCACGATTTCAGCGCGCTCTTGGCTTTTTCGTAATCCACGTCGCCGTTCGTGCCGAGTAACACTTTCGTCTCGTCTATGGCGTAACAACACGACTTCGTCTTCTTCGCAAAATTGGTAAAGTTTTTCGTCTTTCCGACGTCCTCCTCGTCCACGTTGAATGAATGATTCTTCTTCTTCTTCTTCTTCTTCCTCGCATCTGTTTCGTTCGTTCCTTTTCCTCCAAATCCTTTTTGTCGCGATCCAATATTCTCGAGTATTTCTCGCTGCGTTTTCACGCTCGGTTTCTGTCCGAACGTTATAAAAAAGAATACTACCATGTGTATTCCGTGTGTATATTCTCTTGAGAGTATCACGTTCCTATATACGTTTTGTCGCACACTTTTACAGAAGTGTGTTCTTTTTTTTATCCAAAACACACGCACACACAAAGAAAAAAAAGACCGTCTGACGTCATAATAAATCTCTTCCACACGACGAGAGATACAAATTTAATTCACTTTAGACAAGAAGAAGAAGAAGAGACAGTATACTTACGCCAGAGTATGCTCCCTTTGAAAGCAGTCACGTCTCCTTCTGTTGTTCTCACGTCTCACACCGCGAGTAAACAACTTACCAAGAAAAGAAACATTCGCATGAGCGGTTTGTTCGACATGTTGACGGGAAAAGGCGGCGAAGGAACCCCGAAAGTGAACGCGTCTTCGATTTACGAGTTACCGAACGGTACAGACGTGGACGGGAACGAATTCGACTACTCTTCGTTAAAAGGGAAAGTGGTGTTAATCACGAACGTGGCGTCGAGGTGAGGCGCGACGCGCAGCAATTATGAGGGACTTGTTGCGCTCGAGAAGAAATATAAAACCGAAGGTCTGGAGATTCTTTTGTTTCCAAGCGGACAGTTTGGAGGGCAGGAGTTGGCGAACAACGCGGACATTAAAAAGTTTGCCAGAGAGAAAGGGTTCAACGGGACCGTCATGGCGAAAGGAGACGTGGAAGGTGCAAACGCAACGCCGATGTGGTCGTATTGTTTGGACAAATTTCCGGGAGGCGTAGGATGGAACTTTAAGGCGAAGTTTATCGTCGACCGCGAAGGCAACGTCGTGAACAGAAACAGTTCCTCCGCGCAAGACCAAGAGGCGCTGATTAAACCGTTGCTGTAAAAAAAAAAGAATAAGAACAACAACAGCGACAACAACAACGAGAAACGAAAACGCGAGCGAGAAAGAACGAGATGGAAAAAGTACGCCGCCGCGAAAAGAAGCGTAATAATAATAATAATAATATGTCCTCGCAATAATAATAATATAGCAATAAAGGCGTTTGTCTTATACCGCGAGCGCGAAGTATATTCGGCCCTCATCCGAATAGCGCTCCAACCAAAGCAAACGAGACGTTCCGCAAATTCTACTAGTTTATAAAAAAACAACGTGATTGTTTAAACGTAAAAGATCATTACGCATCTTTGTTTAGACTTGATAAGAGAGTTTGCGCGGGTTCGTCCCGAGGATTTTAATAGAAGAAGAAGAAGAAGATACACTTGTTTTTAGAGAAGGAGTTTGTTGTAAAAAAATAAAGAGAGAGACAAACTCAAGATGTATATCTATCGCGATCATAATCTATGTATCTACTACTATGTATCTATCTCACAATCTCTTCTTAATTTACTTTCGTTGTTTTCACTCGTTCCGTTGCTTGTTTCATCACGTATGTCATGCCGATGAAGGGTAACGCGACTATCCATTTCAAGATTCGATAGTGCCTTTCGTGAAAAGAAACCGAGTACGTATCCGTCGCGACGACGCCTGAACCATCCTTCATTTCGATAAAAATTTCGCCTCGAGATTTCACTTTCGGCACTCTGAGAGTAATTTGATCAATCTCCATGACATCTTCGTAATATTTTGACGCTTTCTCCATGAAATTCACGTCCAGCGCGTTCAACGTTACCGTGACGACGTACGGACCAAAATTCGACGCCTTTTTCTTCATTTTGGAACCAAAAATGCTTCGGTTATCGCGCATGCGATATTTAATCGTCATAAATTCTCCTCGAGCGTCGAAATATCCGCGATCTTCTCCGTAAATACCGAAATATTTATTCCTGTGCGTCATCAAGTTTGCGGATAAAAATTGAGACTGTTGTCCTTCCAGGGCGTGCGCGTGCGGACCGGAATGCGTCGCTTCGAAACAATGCACCTCGCCATTCATCGTCGCCAAAATAATACTTAAATATCCAGAATTCGTTAAATCATCAATCAAAGGAAGAGCGTAAGACGTTTCGCCTACATCGATAACGTCTCTGCATCCAGTTTTACCGTCGATGATGTAGACGTAACCGTCGAAAGATGTCGCCACGAGCGATAAACTCTCCGGGGAAGCCTTTCTCACTCTTCCCAAAGCAACCGGCGCTAAGATTCGACCGCCGGTATAAAACGGGAACGGGTACTTCTCCTCGCCAGTTTCGGCGCTCAAAACGTGAATTGCACCCGACGACGTGCCAACGACGATTTCTAGGAAATGGTCGCCATCTACGTCGCCCAGCGTTGGATTCGCCGAGATCGCCGATTGTAAGTGTTTCTCCCACAAAATGTCGCCGTCTTTCGTGAACACGGCTACGTTTCCTCTCAAATCGCACGCGATAAATTCATAGTACCCATCGTTATCGAAATCAGCGACCACAATTGGCGCTTGAATCTCGCCCATTTGTTTCGGAAACTGTCGCGGATTTTTGTTTTCCAAAGTTTTCCCGTTCAACACGTAGACGTTTCCCGTAGACGTCGCGACGATGAGTTCATTCGTACCGTCTTTATCGATATCTAAAACCGTCGGTTGCGAGAACGCGCGCGCTCTGAATGCAGTCGCTTCTACGGAAACGTCCAAAATGACTGAATTTTTAACTCGATATTCGTTCGCGATATCCAAGAGAACGATACCGGTGGCGAGATACTTCTCCGCTTCGATTTTATTCCTCTTCCGGTATTGCATGCTGGATAAATCTTCTCTCTCTTCGTCGAAAAAGTATGAAACCGCGAGTATCAGTTCTTTTCGACCGTCGTTATCCACGTCAGCAATAATTGGTGAACATAAAACGTGTGCGTCTATGTATACGTTGTTCGCGTCTTTTCGTTCTCGGATTCTCGTTTCGTCTTCTTCTTCTTCTTCTTCTTCTTCTTCTTCTTCTTCTGTTTCTTCTGTTTCGTCTTCTTCCAAAACGTTCGTGCCTTCCTCCTCCTCCTCCTCGTCGTCGTCGTTGTTGGTGCTACTACTATCTTCACCATCCTCATCGTCCATGGTAAACTTTATATCTTCGAGCGTGCTTTCGGCCAACACTTTTCTCCCTCTTCTTCTACTCTCCTCGCTCTTCTCGGAAATTTCTTCCGGAGGCGGTTCTCTCCCGTGACCGCTCAAAGAAGGCGCGTCGAACCCGGAATGCTCCCAATCTCCAGGCGCGCGCATCGGCTCTTTCGCCTTCCGCTTTAATTCTTCTAAGTGTTCCTTCTCCTTTCGCTCGCGTTCCGTCTCTTTCTCTTTGAACCAATCTTTCGTCACTTTCGCTCGAGGGAGTCGAGCGACTTTTACGTCCACATCGCCCCTCGCGTTAAACTCTAAAATCTCCCCGTCGTACGTGGCGACGATAAACTTCTTCTCGTTGTTGTTCCTATTATTATTATTACTCTTGTTGTTATTTTTCGTGTCATCGTTATTCACGTACACCGCGGTGCTCCCGTGCAGTTTACTCTCGCGAAATATCGGGAATCGACCATTCGCAACCGGTTGCCCGGTTTCCGGTTCCAACAGTTCAATCGCGTGCACGAACGTGTTCACGAGAACTTCTTTGTGCCCGTCATTGTGCACGTCCACTAACAGAGGAGTCGCGTACACGGAAGACGAGACGCGTTGGCGCCATTTTAAGTGCACGTTTGATGGACAATATCCTCCAACAAACTTCTTCTTCTTTGTCTTCTTCGAATCATCTGTGAGTATTCCTCGTCCGATTTTCTCCTTGAACGAGGCGTCTGGTTTCGCTTTTCGTTGCAAGAATATACTCCCGTCGTTATTAGTGTTAGTATTATCTGAAGAGTATTTCATCAAAACGTCGTCGTCGTGCGTTATTTGTTTAATATCAGAAGCAGAAGATACAAAAAACAGCAGAGACGAACACATTACCAACAACAGACTTCTCATTCTCATTCTCAACATCATCATCATCTTCTTCTTTTGTAACGTCGTTTACGTCGAAATCAGGTCGTCACTAAAACGATAACACTACTCCTACTACTCATGACAACAACAACAACAATAAAACAAGAAGGAAGGTAGAAAAAAGGAATTTTCGATGATGATGTTGAGATGCGAAAGAGCAGACAAATGAAGAAAATTTATTAGAAAAAAGAGCAGTCAAACGAAGAGAAAAAAGTATTCGTCAGACGAAAGAACTGCTAAAGAATTCTTTAAGAAGAATATATACTATTAAATGTCGTCGATCGCGACGCAACGTCTGATGGCCGAACGCAAAGCGTGGCGGAAAGACCGACCTTTTGGCTTTACCGCCGGGCCGACGAAAGAAGTAGCATCAGAAACAACGACAACAACAACATCAGGAGGAGATAAAGGAGGAAACAATGTGAATTTCTTCAAATGGAAAGCGTTGATTCCAGGACCGAGAGATACCATCTGGGACCAAGGGTTTTACCCGGTCACGTTAGAGTTCAACAAAGAGTACCCGGTGAAACCACCGAAAGTGAAATTTCCGGAAGGGTTTTACCACCCGAACGTGTATCCGAGCGGAACCGTGTGTTTGTCCATCTTGAACGAAGAAGAGAATTGGTCGCCCTCTATTACGGTGAAACAAATACTTTTAGGCGTTCAGGATTTATTGAAAACGCCAAACCCTTTGTCACCGGCACAGTCGCCGGCGTACGTGATGTACACGCAAGATCGGACGGAGTATAACAGATTAGTGAAAGAACAGAGTAAAAAGTATCCAGCTCCGATTTGAGATTGGTTGCGCTCGCGATGACGAAATACGCTCAAGAAAGAGAAAGGAGTAGTACTATTACTAGCATTCATCCATCACGCTTAGAAGATTGAAAAAGATAGCGAAAACGGTAGATATAAACAACAACAACAAGAGAGGAATTAATAATAATAAAGAGCAAGCAGCTGCACGTCGTATTAAATAATGTAATTATAAAAATGGTAGTAATATAATAACGACGACGACGTTAATCCTGTTTTCTACCGCCCAAACTCGAGACCGAGCCAGTTTCGCCTCTCATCCTCAAAGCGAATACGGAGCCACCTTCCCTGGCTGCATTCGGTCTCGCCGGGTACGCACCAACTCTCGGAATCTCGCCACCACCTTTAATAAACGCGTAGTCGACGTACGGCGGGTCGAAGACAGCCGGAGCGATTTCCATGGCGCCGCCCGGGATGGCGTTGTCCGTGATTTGCTTGAAGTTTTTGATGATCGTCACCGCTGGCCCCGGCGCTCTCTTACCCAAAATTCGTTGCGTTTCAAAGACGCCGAGCAATCTTTCGCACGTGCCGTCTTGAGAGACAACTTCCAAGCCTTTCGCCGGGTCTGAGTACAAATACGGCGCCAAAGCGGCCAACTCGTTCGGACCTTTACCCATGCGTTTGAACCACGCGAGTAACTCTGCCCCAGTCGCGGTTTCCAAGTTTGGAATCAACCCTTCCGGATCGGCTTCGGTGGCGTCCAAGCGTCCAACGCGCACCTTCGCGCCCAAAAACGGGTTCGTGCCGATGAACAAGAACTCGTAGTTGTCGTCGTTCCCGACTTCCTCGACGTAATCCTTTTTGAACTGGATTCTCGCCGCAAAGTGCGGGACGATGGCGATCAAATCCGCGTATGAAACCGGTTGCGTCGTCTCCTTATCGACAGCTTTCTTGATCTTCTCAATCGAAGCCATCGCTTTCTTCAAACCTTTATTTTCCGGTCGATCCAACTCGAATCGAACGGAACCGTTCAAACCGTACTTCTTCCCGACGACTGAGTGCGTCCCGGCGTCCGCCAACGCCAATCGACAATACGATCCAAAGTCCAAATCGATGTTATCTTCGATAATCGGAGCGATGTACTGTGCGTATTCAATTTGCGCTTTCGATTTGTTCGCCCCAGACGTTCTCGCCGCGCCTTCTAATCGATCGAGCGGTTCCACCTCCAACTTTGGCAAGTTCACCGCTCTCTTCGCTTTAATCGCATTCATATCTTCGTTCGCGGACATGTCTTTCTCCTTCAAGAGATCTTCCGCGAGAGAGCCTAAATCCAAAGCAAGAGCGGATTGCGCAGCCGAGGTACCGATGACGGTCATCGCGAGCAACGCGTTGCGTCTGTTCACCGAACCGTTGTTGTTGTCGACATTCGCATCGTCGTCGTCATCGGATTTTACAGAAGCTGCTCTCGCGCTGCGTTTTGATCGAACACAAACAGAAGACGACGAAAATCGCTTCTTGCTTTTGCTCATCATCAAACGCTGTTGATGTTTGATCGTCGAGGGTGTCGTGGAAGATGCGATCATGTTTGTTCTTCAAATATTTATAAATCCGTGAGAGTGATGAGATGGATCCAACGAAAGAGTGATGAAAGATATTTTGACGCGATATTCCGTCCTTTTTCGTAAAAGCGTGTATTCGTGCTCTTTTTTCGAGCAAAGTACTACATTTTTTATTATACGTGTTCTTATTATTAGTATAATGATTATTACTTTCTACTTTCTCTCTTCTTCTCTCCCTTTTTGTTTAATCTTTGTTTAATCTTCATCCTCACCAAAATCGTCCGGGTTTTGAATACTTTCCGTGACTTGCGCGTACACCGCTTCGGTGATGATTGGGATTTCCGGGTACAAGCCTTGCACGGCGTTCCAAACGGAGTACAAAATAGCGTACGTGCCGTTGGCAAAAGCTAAGATTTCTACCAAAGCACCAAAGAAGGTGACCGCGAGGAAGAGGGGTAAGTATTGCATGATTAAACCGGCGAGCATGATGCAAATATCCAACATGATAGCTTGCATGGTGTTGTATCGAATAAAGTGCGGCACTTTCGGGTTCCTCACGACGGCTAAGAACAAACCGAAAAACGTGCAAAACGGAATGAACCCGTTGGAGTAGAAAATCATCATCGGCGCCGTGAAAAAGTCCAGAAACTGCAAAGTTAACGGGAAGAACTCAAACCCGTCGTTGGTGAAAGCGATGCAACCCATCATAGGGATTAAATACGGCAGAATAGCCAACAAACGGTCCTTTGCCGGCGGTCGGGTTCGACCTTTGTTCCACCCGTCGCCGCCGAACAAAGTCTCCATCAACGTCGCCGGTTTCCCTTCGTCTTCGCCTTCCGCAGCACCCGTGCCGTCGTACTTCGACGGGTCGAACGAGTCTGGAATGTTCGCCGCTCGGGTTCGTAAAAGAGCTCCTCTCTGTGTTTGTTATTATCGTTTAAAAAAAAGACGAATTTTGTATTAGTTTAGTAGATAAAGTGGTTTGTTGCGGGTTGTTACGCGATGAGAAAAAAAACAACACCTTTAACAAACGCGCGCAAAACAACCACGACGCGAACGCGAAAAACGTACCCTCTCGCTCCCAATCCGTTCAACAATGCTTAAATCTTGTGTTTCTCTTTTTAATTGAAATCTACTCGTTTCCTCGTGTCTCTTATTGATGCGCGAAACGTGTTGATGATTTTGCGCATTATTGACGACACTATTAACTACAATTTTTCTGTTCGAAATCGACGCCGTCTTCCCGGACGAGAAGTGCGTGCTCAATCGAGACCCGGTGCACACAGTCGCATCTATTCTTTGCATCGAATGCATGATAATTCGTTCTAAAATATCCTTCGCAAAAGCTTATTGTTATTCTCGAAGTTAGCTCTGCCGACGGCTAAGTTTTTTTTTTTGAGGTGATACTCGTAGATAAAACAAAAGAAAAGAGACTGATGAAAGAAAAAAGGGGGGAAAAGCCTCTCAAAAACATTCATCACATCGTCACTCTTCTCTTATATATAGTACCATAAAAAAGAAGAAGAAGCGAGAAGAGAATACTACACACACATATAAGAAGAACAATAAAAATGACGAGAGAGGATGATTTATACCGCGCTTTAGGTTTGGAAAGGACGGCGAGCCAGGAGGAGATCAGGAAGGCGTATAAAACTACAGGTAATTAAGAAGAGAGAAAATTCTTTTTTTATACACGTGCTCGAGAGATATCATTCTTTCCCCAACAATCGAATCAGTTCTTTGAACAAGAAGAAGAAGAAGCAAAGATAAAGAAGAAATGATATGGTTGTTGGGATGTTTTGTGTCGTCCGTTCGTCCGTTCGTCCTTTATTCGCTCCTTTATGTACGACTCGCGTGCGAAAGGATAGTAGTTCTTTTACGTATACTCACACAACACTACTAACGGCACCCTTCTTTTTTCCTCCTCCTCCTCCCCCTCAACCTTCTTCGTTGTGGTACGTAAACATGAACACACAACACGACGATAAACAGCTTTAAAGAACCATCCGGACAAGAACTCTGGTAACATCGAGGCGACGGAGAAGTTCAAGACCGCCGCGGCCGCGTACGAGATATTATCGGATGAAAAGAAAAGAATAAAATACGACGCGTTTGGGATTGCCTATTTCCGAGAAGGAGGAGGAGGATCGGACGAGAATAGATATAGCAATAATGATAACGATCAAGGGAGGAGAGAACAACAGCACAGACCTTCGTCGTCGTTCCGAACGCCTCGATCGTACGAGTTCGGGAACTGGGCCAGAGGCGGGTTCTTTCGGGACCCTTTGGACGTTTTTCGAGAGTTCTTCGAGGAAGTGTCGCCGTCGAACGAGCACGGGACGCACAGACCGTCGGAGTTTTTCCCGAATATGTTTTTAGGGAGAGATCCGTTCGGCTTCGACGAGTTTGGTCGGTTACGAGAGGAGAGACGGTCGCTGTTCTCGGACGAGTCCATGAAGAGAAACGGGTGGAAGGAGAAAGCCGGGACGAGCTCGTCGACGAGAAAAAGCGAGTACGTGTTCAGCGCAAACGGAGAAACGGTGAAGAAAACGATAGAAACGGAAACCGTCGTCGGTGAAGATGGGGTGGCGAAAACAAAAACGGTGGAAACAGTAACTCACCCGGACGGGCGCGAAGAGAAGACGGAACACGAAGAGTTGGGGCCGCCGCCGAGCTCGATGAACAGACCTTTGGAAATCCCGTCGTTTCTTACCAGTCCGAGTCGCGGCTCGCTGATTCCAGGCACTCGACCCGGATCTCGACGATGGTAATCTTTCAGACAACAAACGCAAAAGGAGGAGGAGGAGAGAAAAGAGCAGAGCACGCCAGAAGTACGGAGGAGGAGGAGAAGGAGGAGGAGGTGGTGATGGTGCGCAATTATACATCATCATATAATAAAAACAAACAACTGAACATTCGCTATTATTAACCGCACTCGCGCGAGTGCAAAAAAAAGGAGGAGGAACATATACCCACGACAAAATGTAGCGAATTTGAAATATAAAACGCAAACGAGAGCACTGTACGCTACCGGTTAGTTATGACACGCATGGAAGAGAAGATATTTCTTTTTTTATTCCGATACTACGCTCGTTTCAATTTTACGAAAGAGTTCAAAAAGAACCGCTTCTTTCTCTTTCCAAGAAAGCTTTGTAAAATCAATCGCGGCCGCCGCCGCAGACGATGTCGGGGCACTCACGTGCACGTAATCGTCGTTTTCGCTGCTTTCTTGTCCTCCTTCTCCGTCGTCGACGTCTACAACAACCAAGGCGTTTTTTTCTTGTTTTTCTTGTTTTTGTTCAATCTTTTGTTGTGTTTCTTCATCGATCGAGGAGGAGGAGGAAGAAGAAAAAGAAGAGGAGGACGCCGACGTCTTCGTTTCTTGCTCTTTCATTTTTCTTTCTCTCACGTCGTCTAAACACGAGATGAGAAACGCCTCGCAATCGTTGCGTTCGTTTACGTAAGCTTGCGCTAACTTCCGCAATTCGAGCAATTCCTTGTTTCGTAGAGAAATAGCGTCGGCGAAGTATTTCTCTCGTTCGCGAAGTTCTTCCGTCGCGCGAGATTTCTCATCCATCCAGCGGTTTCGCTCCTCATCGAACGCGGTTTTTAGTTCTTCGCACTCTTCGTTCAGTTCTCCCAAACTTACTCGGGCCGTGTTCAAATCTTTACCGATCGTTAGCGCCTTCTTCGCGGATAGTTTCGTTTCTTCTTTCGCTTCGTCCAATAATCTGCTCAGCGTAACTTTCTCGGAGTTTGCGGCTTCGATATCTTCGCGCAGTTTATCCGTCTCCGCGACGTGTAACCTCAGTGCCTCGGCCATTCGTCGATTATGCGCGAATATTTTTCGAACGTTCGCTTCCAATTTCTCTTCCATGGCCAACTCGTGTTCCCGCGTTGCTTTTTGAACGTTTTGTTCGAGTTCGTTTTGCATCTTCGCTGTGAGCGCGGATATAGCTTCCTCTCTCTCCTCGTCGATGTTTTCAATCTTCAACTTTGCGTTTTCCAGCTCCTGAGAGACTTTCATGTACTCTCGGTCGAACTTTGCTCTGTTCTCTACGTGTTCTCGCGAGTTTGCAATCGTAGTCTTCAACTCTTGAATCTCCAGTTGTAACTGCGCGACGACTTTCTCGTTATCGGCGTTGAGTCGATCCATCTCTGTCACTCTCTGATGGTTCGCAATCATCGCCCTCTCTCGATAATTCTTCCTCTCCTGATTCAAAAGTTGTTTCGCTTTTAACACCTCGCGTTCCTTCTCCAACAGTTCGCGTCGAAGATGGCTCGACGTTTCCATATTTTCTCGTTCTCGTCGTGCCATTTTTTCTTCCAAGAGAGAAACGAGTTGGAGATTTTTTTCTTCTTTTTCTTCCTTCTCTTTCTCTTTCTCTTCTTCCGAGGTGGTGGTGTTCTCCGTGTTTTCATCCTTACTCGCAACGATTGAATGATACATCCTGTTTTGTGTGATGTATTTAATCATCACGTGTTAGTATTAAAAGTATAATATAAGTCGTCGTTTACGTCCGTCTTTAAGAAAAAAACGAGAGAAAGAGAAAAGAACGAGAGAGAGAGAAAAAAAAACGAGAGAGACGCAACTCCTCTTCCTCCTTTCGCGTTGCTTTTCTGCTGCTGATGAAGGGGAGGGCGTGGTCGGTCTCCTCCTCCTCAAAGTCCTCTTCAAACGCCTCCTTTTTGGTGTTATCTTCTTCGTTCATCGTTATCTTCTTCTTCTTCTTCTTCTTCGTTATTAAAATCCGAAGAAAGAAAGCTTCAACGCGTATTTTTGAAGGTTTGACCCGAGACGATTATCCTTCAGACGACGACGATTTGATGAGAGAGCAGAAAGAGTCCAAGAGAGAAAAAAATTCAAAAAAAACAAAAAAAAGAAAAAAATTTCTCTCCTTCGTCCTCCTCACTTTTTTCAAAAATGCCTCCGGGTCGACCGCCCCTTACAAAAATCATAAACGCTTTGCAGAAGAAGAAAGCGACGATGATTTCTAAAAAGAAAACGAACATGAAGACGAAGACAAAGAAGAAGCCTTTAAAGATGAAGGAAGAGGACTTCTTTTTTAATTCCTCGGGAGGAATGATGATGACAGAGGAAGAGGAGGAGGAAGAAGAGAATAATAGAATATTAGCCCA
>Ga0209630_10002036_pt1 | contig 20265 bp, 15 predicted proteins | sample COG_01_FD_184745 | JGI IMG/M metagenome (GOLD analysis project Ga0209630, IMG submission 184745) | Pelagic Microbial community sample from North Sea - COGITO 998_met_01 (SPAdes) (version 2) | ecosystem: Environmental > Aquatic > Marine > Neritic zone/Coastal water | place: Helgoland, sampling... | reverse complement strand
CGCGTTAAAAGTCGTTTTCTTTTCAAAGAGAAAAATTCGTCCCTCTTTTCCCTCGTGGAAAAAGAAACGAACAAAACAAACAAAATGAAGATTCTTATCTTCACCATCATAAACGTACATAAGATATTGTTACACACACGTACTTCTAAACGCGCTGCTCTGCTCTTTGTTCTATTATCTAATCTAATTCAACTACCCGCAGAAGAGCAATTTCTCCTCCCTCGTGTCCCTTCTACCCCAAAAATTCAAATTACGCGACCACATTCGTGCTTCGTAACAAGCTAATATCGTCGAACCAGGGTCCGCACTCTTGATCCATTCCTTCTTCAAACCACTCTCGAAACGCATCAACAGGTCCCCAATATTCACCCTCTTTGGGTGCACAAACTATCTGAAACGGCTCAGTTTCGTACTTTCTTCCCCCGCCTTCGTCTTCGTCTACGACTTCTAATTTGGGCACCCTGACCGCGCACGCGTGCAGATACATTCTATCGATACTATTACTTTTACGAGCGGTACCGTACATCTCGTCTCCTAGAAGTGCACTACCGAGAGATTTGGCGACCACGCGCAACTGATGCGTCTTTCCAGTCTCTGGCTTAAAAAGGAAGAAGCGCAAGTTGTTCTCCTTCTTTCCCACCTCCGCGGTAAACCCGCGCGAGACAAACGTCGTCTTGGACGGATTTTCCATCGTTCTCATCAGCTTATACATCCCTCGTCTTGCTTTTTTCAAGTCTCCCGTGACGGTGCCCATTTTCTTTCTCGGTTTCCTCTCGCTGACGCCTACGTAATACTTAACAATCCGTTTATTCTCAAACGCTCGGGACAAACTATTCGCGACAGATTTCTTCGTCGCGAAGAGAACAATTCCACTCGTCGGTTTGTCCAATCTGTGCACGGGGTAGATGTTCTCGCACTCGTAAAAACGTTCGTCTTTTTCCTTCATCTTTCGTAACTTTTTTACCAACCCGTCGGAAAACTCCGAGTGGAAACCCAAGTTTGCTGGTTTATACACGGCTAAAATGTCCTTGGTTTCGCCTAAGACGAACGGTTCAATCGTGGTCGATTTCGACGCGTCTTTCTCTCCTATCCACGATTCTTCTTCTTCTTCTTCGTCTTCTTCTTCTTCTTCTAAATCTTCTTCTTCCTCCTCCTCTTCGTCGACAAAAAAGGCGAGTTCGTTATTCGTGGTGTTGGTGAAAATGCGTCTCCTCTGCAAAATTCGTATTCTTCGAGAAAGAGAAGAAGAAGAGTTTGGAAGTCTTCTTCGAAAGTGAGAAAGACGAGCCCCTGAAACGCTCATCGTCGTCGTCGTCGTCGTCGTCGTCGTCGTCATCCCGTCCGTGTGCGTGTGATCTCTTTCGTACGAATACGAACAACACAACAGCAGTCTGCTCTGTGATGAGATTTTTGTCTGAGGGAATTCAGTTTTTTCGTCCTCGTTTTCTTTTACATTTCCTCGTCGTCGCTCGCGTCACAACTTAAAGTCTCTCTTACTCTCTTACTCTCTCTCTTACTCTCTCTTACTCTCTTACTCTCTGTCTCTGTCTCTCTCTTGTCTTTTGTTAAAAGATGAAGGCCGAATAATAATAATCTATGTAATAATGGCCACGCAAGTCGGACACATCAAGCGAATAAACCACTTCAAAGGGATCAACGTGGACGGGTTTCAGTTCCAATCTCCGGACGTGAAAGCGTACGTGTTGACGCATTTCCACTCAGATCATACCGTTGGATTGAGCTCCGCGTTTGGTGATAAAGGTGGTACTACTAATACGAAGAAGAAGAAGCTCATTTACTGCTCGAAAATTACCGGGAGTTTAATCAAAGAAATCACCAAAGTGAAGGAAGAATACATCGTCCCGTGCGAGTTACACGCGGAAACAGAAATCGAAGGCACTTCGTATACGGTGACATTTTTTGACGCCAATCACTGTCCAGGCGCGGCGATGGCGTACTTTTTCGATAAGGTGACGAAAAGGACGGTGTTACACACCGGTGATTTTCGCGCGGACGAGGACAAAGTCCAAAAGAATGAAAAGTTGATGGAAACGCTGAAGAGAAACGGACGCTTGGACGAGTTGTATTTAGATACGACGTATTGTAATCCGAATTACGATTTTCCGAGGCAGAAAGTCGCGTTGGAGTGCATGCAGAAAATCGTTTTAGAAGCGTTGAGAGAAGAGCCGAAGACGTTGTTCACGTGCAGCGCGTATAGCGTCGGAAAAGAGAAGGCGTTTAAAGCCATCGGGGACGCGGTGCGCACATTCTTCGAGGACAACAATATGAATAACAATAATAATACGAAAATCGCCGTCATGTTGAAAAAGAAGCAAATGCTCACGCTGACGGAGTGGTACGACGACAACTGCTTTACGTGTTTTCAAGGCGAACCGGATGATCCGACAGGGAGTAAAGCTATGGAACAACACGTGCGCGTGATTTCACACGGCGGGAAGGATCCGCACGTGTCTATGAATGCTATCTTGCTCGCCGAAAAGCATCGTTTTAAACGCGTGGTTGCATTTTCGCCGTCCGGATGGGCGTGGAAATGGCAAATGCGGAAAACGTACGAGGAGACGAAATGCTTGATTTGCGAACCGTGGACAGGAAACGACGGATTGACGAAACTGTACCACGTTCCGTACAGCGAACACTCGAGTTACGGCGAGCTCTTAGGTTTCGTCGAGAGGATAAGGCCGAGGAAAATAACGCCGACAGTGAACGCCGAAACAGAAAAGGACCGCGACAAGTTACTCAAACGGTTCGAACAGTGGGTGGATTTATCCGCGAATAAAGGCAAACTTCATCACTACTTTTCAAAGTCTGAAACAAACAACAACGCGACGACGACGAATAATAACAGCGACGACACGATTATTTGTTTAAGTTCTGACGACGAAGGTGACGTTGAAATCATCGATCCTTCGATACGCGCGGCGTTGCCGAACGTTAAGATTGACGTGCGCACACAACAAAGAGAGTTGGAAAGACTCGCCTCCTCGAAGAACGAGAAGAAGAGAAGCAAACGAGAAGAAGAAGAGAAAAAAGAAAAAGAACACATCATCATCGATTTGTCCAAAGAGAGCAACAGTCCCATGAAAGGAATCAATCACCACTCCAACTCCCGAGAAGTGTTAGAACCTTTCCCTCTCGGGTGCGTCTGTGTCGTTCGTAACGGCGAGTTTAAGCAATTCAAGAATCGAAAACACGTCGAGCAAAGGCTCCGAGAACTCGGCGCCGAAGTCGTGAACAGAAAATCGTCGCGCGTCACGCACATCATGTGTGCGCACGGAAGCATGCAAGCGACAGAACTCTTGAGATTAGAAAAAATGAATACTACCTCTGCGAATGCACCTTCTGCCGTCGCTGCCGTCGCCGCCGCCGCTGCCACCGCGAGTAAAACATCAAAGAAGGGGAAGAAGAAGAGCGAGGACGATGAAGAAGAAGATGAAGAAGAAGAAGAAGAGTATCCCGACGACGCAATCACGGTCACCGAAAGTTGGCTCATGCGCCACGTTCGCGCGATGAGAAACGGAACCGCCCGAGAGCACACGAGCGAAGAAATCAAACACTTCCAAGAGCGACAGCGGAAACGCTTAAAACTCGCCCAAGAGGAGAAGAAGAAGAAGAAGAAGCAAAAGAAGCAAAAGGAGAAAAGCGAGGAAGAAAAATGTACAACAGTAGAATAGAGCCGCGCGGCGTCACACAACTCTCTGAGAAGAGCCGAAAGAGCTTTCCACGTTCATCAGAGTAGTAGTAGTAGTAGTAGAAAGTAGCGTAAACACCTCGTGTGTAATAAACATCGCACATTTTTTTTTTTGCTTTTTTCCTCCTCTGAAATCACAAGAAGGAACAAAATTTTCGTCTGCCCTTTTGTTGGTCCGTTCGTTGCCTCTGTTCTGTCTCCCAAGTTCCCGATCGGTCTCTCTCTCGACATGTAATTGCCCTCACTCTTTTCCACCTCTCTCATCTCATCATCCGCCTACACACCACTGCATCATCACTTCAACATGAACGCCACCAACAACACGCCAACCCCGCACGGGATCCACCACCGCGAGGGCCAAACGGTCGAAGACATCGCTCGAGCACCGCCGGGAGAGAGAGTGTTAAAAGTCTCCCAAAACACGCAGACGAATAAATTGGCCACTTCGATTGGTTTCGTGTGCGAACACGGAGAAGCGCCGCTGATTTTAGCGCTCGGACCGGCGAACGTGAACACGGCGGTGAAAGCGATGGCCATCGCGAGGAGGAAATTGAAGGAAGAAAACGTGGATTTGCGTTTGTATCCGACGTTTCGAGAGGGGGCCGCCAAACGATTTTCGGCGATTCTTTTGCAGACGTGGAAAGAAGAAGGGAACGGGAACATGCAGATGGAGGACGAGGAAACGGACGTGAGTTTGACGTGCGGGGCAAACTCGGTGCCGAGCCAAGTGGCTGGGGCAATCGCCGGGAAGATTCGCGAAGGGTATTCGGTCTCTATCCGAGCGTGTGGCGCGGAGGCGGTGAGTAAGACGGTGAGCGCGGTGACGTTCGCGAGAATGTTTTTGGCGGACACGGAAAAAAATCCGCCAGAATCCACGCCGTTGGGAAGAGTCGTGGATATTTCGTGCGCTCCGGAGTTTCGACACGAGTCGGTTGGGAGCGACGGAGACGAGAGGACGATTTTGATGTTTACTATCAAAGTGATCGACCCGAGAGACGCGCCGATGGTTTCGATGAGCGCGGAGGCGAGCGGAGCCATTTCCATGGAACGGCAGCGAAGGTTAGCCGACGAAGGTAACGCTGCTGCTACTACTAATGCTGCTGTGAATAACGGCGAAGAAGTTTCGTATTGTCAGCAATGCGGCGCTGTATTCAATCGCATGAGTGCAAATTTCTGTTCCCAGTGCGGCTGTAAGAGAAGCTAGATGGGTGGTTGTGGTAGTTCCTCGTGTATCGTCCTCCTTTTACTTACCTTACCCTTGTTATTGAATTTCTTGCACTGTGTGATCTGTTTTCACGTGTAACTTTACTGTTCTTAACCATTAAACTACTACAAATTGCTCCTTCAATTGTACAACTGTACAGGTGCTAGCTACACTACTACTACTGCGTGCTAACGCAACACTTCTCGCTCTATCCTATAATTTTTTTTATTAGCGTTTCGAAAACACCATGAAATACCGTTCGATTCGACTCCCGGCTTGCCAAAACCGGTCGAAGAAACTTTCTTCGTACTTTTCGAATCCAGAGCCTTTGCCTGGAGCCGACCCGGTGTATAATCGAACGCCTTCTACGTTTTCAAACGACGCTTCAATCGTATCGCTCGACTCGTCCGCTCCGTAACTTTTCTCGCTTTCAAACGCTATATTGTCATCATCGACGGTGAGCCCAGATATCATCTTTGCTAAGGTGTGCATGTACCTTTCGTTGTCAGAATAAATCGTTAGTCCTCCTCCACCATCACCGTTTTTGTCCTTCTTCTTCAACGCTTTGTGTGCGGCGACGAAAAAATCTTTATTCAACAACGCTTTATCGTTTCTTGACTTTTCGTCTCCGGAGTGATGCGGCGGTTCTGGGAAATTAATAAAGATTCGATGCAATGAATTCGGAGGAATGCTTTCATTGAGTAAACGAAACGCATCTCCGGAAACGACAGCGATGTTTCGAAGTTTTGAAACGCAAATTCTGTTGAAGATATCGCAAGAACGGTCGCGGCGCAACTCGCTCGCGATCCAGACTTTTTTGTTCTTGTTCGATGAAGACAACGAGCTCGCGGCGGCTTGAGCTAAAGCCCATTCGCCGTTTCCAGCGGCAACTTCGAGGCTTATCTCGTTTTCCTCTTTTGCTTCCTTTTGCACGCCGTGGAAGAGCTTCTTAAAGTTTATCTGTCCAGTCTTCGAATCGATTGTCTTCTTCAAGCGTTTTCTGAGTTTGTCCTTGCGCTTCTTTTCGTCATCTTCTTTGACGAAAACTTCGTCTAAACCCAAAGAGTTTTTAAGTTCTTGAAACAACGTTTCGCCAACGCTGCTACTGTCTTTCTTGTTGACCAGTTCGCCAAGTTTTGAGGTGAACAAAAGGCACCTGGAAAAACAGTCATCGATGGTTGTTGTCGTTGTATCTTTTGAAGAAGAAGAAGAAGAAGGAAAAGAAGAGTCTCCGTCCTCCTTGCTGACGATGTCTTTCAATCTGGCCATATCGCGCTCAAGTTCCGAGCGATTTGTATTACGAAAGAGTTTGCGACGGTGCGGGTCCGCTAGTTCTGAATCTTCCTCTTCCACCGTTTCCGCTTCCTCTTCTCCTTGGACCGAGCCTTCGCGAGCTTGTTTGCACGCTTTTTCGCACGACTTTATCGCTTTCAAACACGCTTTTACGAAGCTCTTTTTCTTTTTATCTGTTGTCGTTGTTGTTGTGAGTGCAACGTTCGCTTCTAAACGCGCTAAGCCGCCGTACATTTGCGCCAGACAATCGTATTTTTGCGCAATCTCTTGTTTCTCCGGTACTTTTTGCTTTACGTTCGGATCGTGATAAAATTTGCACATCCTACCGCGTTGACACTCTCCGTTCTTCCAAAAGAGACACGTCGGTGCCTGTCTTTCTTTGATACCATTCTTTAAGCCGTCTTTCACGCCTTTTCCGTTCAAACAGTCGTCGATGGATGTTTGCATGGATTCAATCTCTCGCTTTAACAAATCCCGACGAAACGACTGCGCGTACATTTTTGCCAGGAGAAGTTTTGACGTATCGTCTAATACGTCCTCAACATTCGTACCCGTCCATTGAATCGCAGATGATACGTCTCCGGTGCGCAAACAAACCCGGAAAAACGTATTCAAAGCTCTCGAGTCGATTCCAACGCCGCACGCGCCTTGAGAAATATCATCCTCACCATCTTCGCTGCCAACTTTACTCGTCGTAGACGCCGCCGCCATACTCTCGACGAGCTTCACGGCAGCTCTCACATCGCACTCGATCAAGTACGATTTTAATAACATCGTAAAAGCAACTACATTTGGTTTACAATCTGGTCGTAAGATTGCGTCTTCTTTTCCTTTCTCTTCTTCTTTGTGTTTGGTTTCACTCGCCATGCGCCTGAGAATGATTTCAATATCCTTCGTTCTCCCTGCGTTGGCGTAGGCATTTAACAACGCGCAATAAGTATACACCGACGGATTAATTCGTTGATTTTCGACTAAATTTTTAAACGTTTGCGTCGCTTTCGAGAGCTGTTTGACTCTCGCAAAGTGCTGAATATTTGACGTCGCGTCGTTTCGAGCGCGTTCGACCGCTTTACTATTTTCCATCGCTTTTCCATTCGATGAGGAAGAGGATGAGGAGAAGAATAACAGAGGACTTTGAGGCAACAATGCTGCCGAGATATCTTTTTCCCCCTCTTCGAGTAAAGTTTCTTCTTCGTCGCCGTCGTCGTCGCCGTCTGTTTTCCTTCCTCCTTTTCCTCCTCCTCCCACCTGCTCCCTCAAATTGCTCTTCTTTTTCCCCGGCGGTCTCGTCAATTTCATCTGTCGCATCAGCTCTTTCCTCGCTTCAAACTCATCGTAACTGGCTGCTCCTTTTTCCCTTGCGTGCTCTTTCTTCTCTTCCTCGTATTGGTCGTCCTCCTCGCATCTTCTGTCGTTCTCGTCCACTGCAGCAACGCCGTAATTCGTACGCTCGTCGAACGCAACAGTTTTCTCCTCCTCCTCCTTGCCGCCGCTGCCTTCTTCAAAGCACTCGTTTTGCTTCTCCCGAAACTGTCTGTTCCGTTCCGCGCGTTCCTTCTGTTTCACTCTTTTCTTTTCACTCTCCATTTTCGAGTGCTTCTCGGGGTCTTTGTCCATCAACCACGGACGTTTGCGCTTCCCCATTATTATTATCTTCTTTTATTCGAGTTGTTGCATTTCTAAAAATACGTTGTTAGGCAAAAACTCTTCTGTTTATGACGATTGTAAATGACGCTGATGAAAGAATAAGAGAGAAGAAGAGAAGAAGAAGAAGAAGAAGAAAAAAAACAATTTTGGGCTTTCGGTCGACGGATTTTTTATCATCGAAAAATATCAGCCGAAAAATCGCTGTGTCCTCCCTTTCTTTCTGCGATCGGATCGGCGCGGAACCAAAAAAATCTTCTCAAAGCAAACGGACCTTTCTTTATCTGCGTCAAAATACTAATTGCATCGGCCACACGCTTCGCCGCGTTTGGGGCAGAAAAAGAAGAAAGAGAGAAAGAAACGCGCGCGTCTTCTTATCTTCTTCGCAGAGAGAGAGAGAGAGTCTTTTTGTCGCGCCATCCATCGTCTCTCAAAGAAGAGATTTGAACAGAATGATTATTTAATTTTATCCCGACTGACTGTGTGTGCGTGTGTTGGTTTTGCTGTTGAGATTCTTTGAAACGACGCGAGCGTGTTTACGAAAGTTTTAGCGGTTGAGTTCATCGAAAAACATGGACAGAAACAACAACAACGCGCAGATAATAATGAAACGAACGTCCAGAGAAAGTCGACGACGTCAAAGCTTGGAGAGAGAGAACGACGAGTTGAAGAATATGGTGGAAAGATTACAAGAAAGATTGAAGATGACGACGACGAGGAGCGGCGTCAGCACGACATCATTATCGTGCGAGTCGGAGAACGGATCAGACGTCGAAGCTTCGAGCGCGTTCTATTTACCCACGAAAGATGACGATCGAAGGATGCAAAAACACGGAGGGCAAGAACAACAACGTCGTCATCATCGTAATCATAGTCATTCACCCCGGGAGAACGCGAGGGTTGGAACGCCCAGGAAATCCATGCAAGGCCACGACGCCGTGAGGCCAGATTTTTTCCAAAATTCAAACAAGAAACTTCCTCAAGGATGGGAAGGCGTGCACGACCTCATCGAAGAAGGCGAGTACGCCGGGTGGTTGATTAATCCGAAACAAATAACCATGCTGAATGAGATCGGGAAAGGTTGCGAAGGCACGGTGTATAGAGCAAAATGGGGAGGCGCTACGGTGGCGGTGAAGAACGTAGGCGCGAGAAACGCCAAGCAGGCGAAAGCGCTGGTTCGATCGACGGAAATCTCTGTAAAATTGAGACATCCAAACGTCCTTCCCTTACTCGGGGCGTATTTTAACCCGTTTGGGGATTCGTGTTTGATGTTCCCGGTGATGCTAGTTGGGACAATGAAGCAATGGTTGTATAGCGATTTGGAGAAGGGCGGAGTCGGCGCTTTGTTTGGAGGCGGCGCGACAAAGAGTAAAGCGCACAAGTATAAGAAGCGGCTAAAAGCCGCGTGGGACGTCGCGAAAGGCATGTCTTACTTAGAAGACATGTTCATCATGCACAGAGACTTGAAACCGTCGAATATTTTCATGAAGAGCTCGGCGAAAGGCTGTGCGGTGATTGCAGATTTTGGACTGGCCCGATACAGCTCCTTGAAAGATAACGAAAGCACGCCCACGGCTTGTACGGGGACGTTTATTTATATGGCTCCAGAAGTTATCACCGGCAAGTGGTACGATACCAAATGCGACGTTTTCAGTTTTGGCGTCTTACTGAACGAATTGCTGGATAGAAAAGCTCCGTATTCGGGATCGTACTATTCGCCGCAACAAATCGCTCGAGCAGTGGTGGAACAAAACATGAGACCGAAAGTGTATTCAAACGATAACTCGCGAGATTCGAAACGTTTAGCAAAGTTGACCGAAAAATGTTGGGTTGCAGATCCAAACGTGAGACCCTCGTTTGCGGAGATTATCAACGAAATGGATGCGATAATGCCGAGTTTAGGGGTGGAGGACTCCCCGGAGAGCTTTCCGGGTACCGGAGATTTCGATGCCGATCAGGGTCGAGAATCGGTGTCAAATAGTCGAGAATCGGTGTCAAATACATCAAGCCCAGGGAGCGCAGATAAAAAAAATAATACAAATCCCATACTCGGAAGTTTGAATAAAGTTCTCGAAGCGTTCTTTTGAAGAGACGAGAGCAGATAATGGTCAAAGAATTGTGTACATAAAAACGATTGAGAATAGAAAATAGAATGCGCGCAGGCCGGAAACGGCGAATGTGTTTTCGTATATATTTACGTGAAATATTTATTTATACTTTTAACATACCGAACGAGATGAACACGCACGCGCGCTCCGTAATCAATCCATCCATCGACAGAAGTACAGAAGTACATCAAAGTTAACGCTCATCGTCAGAAAATGAAAAAGAAGGAGAAAAATTTTAACATCCAACATCCATCTTATGGAAAGGAGAAGTGAAAAGAGTTTGTGTTTCCTATGTTGCGCAAAAAATACGCGATACTTCTTCTCTCAAAACGATGTTGCAAAGAGAAGAGAGTAAAACGAGCGCGATTGAAATGAGCATTGAATCTTCTCGAGAAAGACGACGACGACGACGACGACAACGAGGACGGATAGAACGAAAACAATCATCGTCGTCGTCCTTGATATTCTTCTTCTTTTTTATCTTCTCCGCGTCGTCCTCCTTCGTTTGTTTGTTTTCTCTTTTCGCGTCTGCTGAAACAAAAGTCGGACCGAGAAGCACGACGACGACGACGACGACGGCGACGACGCCTTTTGCGACGACTGCAACACTCTCTCACACGGGAGGTCGTTCATTTACAAACTCTTCGGGAGCGCCAAACGTGGTAAAACCTCGAGAAACGAGAATCATTAACGGCGTTCCATCGCTCGTATCATCTCCAAGAAATCGAATAATTAACGGGGTACCGGTGTATGAAACATCCGCGTTTCCCTTTATCGTTGCCATTTTTGGATCGTACGCGGATGAGAATGGTAACACAGTTCGCGATTTTAGATGTGGAGGGACTTTCATATCCACCCGACACGTTTTGACGGCATCGCACTGTTTCTTTTCTGATGGACTCGTTTCGAACACGCGAAACTTTTACGATAAGATGGAGGTACTGGTAAATTCAGTTCAGCTCGATCAAGGAGGAGAAGGTCAGGAACTTAAGTTTATTGAAATTGCCGAAGCGCACGGAAATCCGGATTTCAATGGGATAAACTTTGATCAAGATTGCACTGTGCTTCGTCTGGTAAGACCGGCGAGTGAAATATTCGACGTACAACCCGTTCGACTCGCGTGGGGTGCCGAAGAAGTAGACGAAGACGAATACAAAACTGTTTACGACGAGAACGAGATGTGCTACGTCGTTGGGTTTGGCGTAGACTCGAGCGGTTTCTTAACTGAACATTTGAATAACGCGACTGTTCCGCTCGTCTCCGAAGAGACGTGCGAGCATAGCGATTCCTATCCGGGATGGCCATACGGGAATCCAATTTCATCCTCCATGATTTGCGCGGGATATAAATCTGGAGGTACAGATGCTTGTCAAGGAGATTCGGGCGGGCCGTTATTAAATGCGCGTACGCTTGCTCAAGTCGGCATCGTAAGCTGGGGCGAAGGCTGTGCCTTGGAAAATAAATATGGCGTATACACAAAAGTAAGCAAAATGCGAGCGTTTATTCACAGCATCGTTGGCGACGAACTATACGAGCATTCACCGTTTAAATCCCCGGAGGGAGTTGAAAACGGAGGAGAAAACGAGATACCAACAAGACCACGTCCGTTTCGATGCTTTTAATTAAAAACTAACCGTGGAATAATATTCTATCAAATACCTGTAACACTTGCTTGGACCGAACCTTCCTCCGGAAGTTCCTCCAACAGCTTCATCCAGTTAGGAACACCGGCGCCAGATTTCCACAACGTCCCATTCTTAGCCACCGCAAAAAACACATCTCTCACCGACGGATCGAATCCGTCTACTTCTACTTGATTAATGATCCATCTTCTCCACGCCGTTTGATCCTTTGCCTGTATGCGCCATCTTTCCTTGGCGTCGGCAAACACGTTCACATCAACCTCCGAAGAACTGCTCTTCTTATTTCGTTTCGAGCGATTCCCAAAAGTCAAATCCATCGGCTCGTCGCTCGTTGGTTTTCCATCGTTCTCCAACATTGTCACCGTGCATACCAAAATCTTATTCTGAATAAACTTCTCTCTGAATTTTTCCAAGTTTGCCATCGTTTCAAAGACGTGCGCTTCAGAACCAGCAACCACAAAGACTCTATACAAAGACCGAAGTCTGTTCAAAGGAACCGCGCCTTCGTCTTTTTTCAATTGCACTTGTAATCTCCCAAGTTCTTCTTCTCTTTCTGCTTCCTGCAAAGTCTCATCTCGCCCTTTCAACTCGTTCTTTAAGAGTAATCCCAAAACAACCAACGCCGTGGTGTTTACGCCTAAATTTTTCAACGTTTCTATTAAATCCGGCACATCTTCCGCGAGTTCTCCCTCGCCACCTCCGCCTTTCACAGCTTGCACTAACCGCGACAGAATAATCAAGAGACCAACTGCTGCTCCACTCGCTAACGACCCAAACAGGAAAAGTTTCAAAAATCGAAACGGTTCCGCTGCTTCCGCTCGAAGCTTCGCCTGCGCCGCTTGTTTCTCTTTCCCGTCCCCGTACTCGACGTCGATTTCTTCAAACTGTTCTGTATTTCGAAACTTCGCCAAGTCGTCGTCGCGTTGCAACACTCGGAAGTCCAAGTCAAACTTTTCCAACGCGACCATCAAATCGTCTTTCGCTTGCTCGTATTTGTTCATCTTTACGTACGCGCACGCTCGATTGTAGTGACTCGCTCGAGACTCTTCTTCGTTCGGGTTCAACTTCAAAGCGTCCGTGAAAAAATCCGCCGCGTCTTGGTACTGTTTTGCTTCAAACTTTTCCAAGCCACGGTTGACTTTCTCCGCCGCTTTGGAGACGGGAGCGTCGCCTCCTTGTTCGCCGCCCGCTTCGACCACCACCACCGTTCTTTGTCCACTTTTTCTTCGCGGTCTGTTGAAAAGAAATCCAATATTAGTATTAGTATCACGACGACTCCTTTTATTCCTTCTGCTATTAAAACTACTGTTGTTGTAAGCGCTGCTGCTGCTGCAGGTGGTGGTGGTGGTGATGAAGCTGTTGTTGTTTTCGTTCTTCTTAAAACGCGAAGAAGAAGACAAAGAAGAAGAAGAAACTCTCGAAATGATTGCTCTCCCTTTTTGTCTTCTTCGTTTCGTTCGCGTTCGTGCTCTCGCAGTCGTCGTCGCTCTCGTCGGTGGTATCGATGACGATGACAACATTTTTTATCTTCACTCTCTGTTTTGTTTTTGTGTCACCTTTTGGCGTGAAAGAGAGAGATTCTTTTTTGTGAGTGAACACTCGAGACCTAAATTTTCTTTTTTTGTCTCTTTTGCGCTTTTCTCTTTCGTTGTTGGTTTCGCACCATACAAAGTGCTCGTCTCTCTCGCTTTTTTCCTTCGTGTTGGTTTCTTTCTTTCGTGTTTGGGAAGAGAGGAGGACTCTCTCCCTTACAGCGTGAAGATGATGATGACGACGTCAACGAGAACGACGATTGGGTTTGCAAAAACAACGACTACTGCTTCCATCCCGATATCATCATCGTCATCGTTTTTGTCGCGAAGAAGTTTAAGGACCACCTTTGAGCGGCGGCGATTGACGATGTGTAGTAGTAGTAGTAGTAGTAGTAGAAGTTTGGAGGAAGAAGAAGTCGTGCAACGAGCGATGCGTTCGTTGATGAGGAAGAAATCAGAGGAGGAGGAAAAGGAGGGAGAGAACGTGATGACGAGGTTGGACGAGTACGCGAGAACTTTGGTGGAAGCGTCGAGTTGGTCAACAGGAAACCAAACAGAAGAAGAAGACAAAGAAGAAGAAGACAAAAGAAAAGTTTCTTCTTCGTCATCACTTTTAGCCACGTCATTCGCCTTGGACGCGCTCGTTCTGAGCAGAATGTTTACGTTGATGCGGAAACGAGAGCCTCCGGGCTCGGAAACCATGGGCATCGCACGACAAATAGTAAACATCTCCTTCCTCGGTTTAGACACGAGAACGCTGAGGATACGGGATTGGCCCAGAGGCACGGCGATTTTTGACGTGCAACCGAAAGAGTGCAACGAGTATTTAACGCCGAGGATGAAGTTGATGAACGCGAAAGTGACCAGAGGGAGCTCGCTGAGACGAGTCGATTTCGATTTTATGAATGTCGAGAGGAAGAGTTTGGATAAGAAAACGTACCTCGAAGACGCGCTGAGGAAAGAAGGTTTCCGCGAGGAAACGCCCACAATTTGGATATGTGAAGATTTAGAAGAACTAATCCACAGCGAGGCGACAAAAATGAGCGACTTTGTGGAGGAAATTTGCGATTTGATGTCTCGAGAGTCTGAATGTTGCGGCTCCGCGAAAGGCGTTGACGCTCGTTTACAAAACACCATCAAAGCTCTATTCGCTGCAAATGGCGCGATGTGTTCGTTCACGGAGGAAGAGAACGGATGCGTGCTATTCTCGGCGATCAAAATGCGACGTTCGGCGCGAGAGGAGGAGTATTACAGAAACGCGTTGATGGACGCGCTGGAAGAAATCGACGAAGACGGTTGGGAAGACTAATAATAAAATCTAAATAAAATGTAATTCTATTCGCTACTGCTGCTATAGCCGCCTAAAAGTCCTAACGAAGACTTGTCGCCTAAAAGTCCTAACGAAGGCTTGTTATTGTTGTTGTTTTCTACTTCTTTCTCAGCTCTCACTGGTTGTGGGTTGGTCGTCTTCTTCTTTGCCACTTTGAGAAGTTTCTTCTTCGCGTTATTCGTGTTCTTCGCTTTCTTCGCCGCAAAGTCGCCGTCGTCGTCGTCGACACCCACACCATCATCTCTCCCACCACTCTCTCTCTTCTTTTTCTCCTCGCTCTCCTCCATGGCGGTAGCGGTTTTGGAATTCAGTGCGTGACTTCTCGCTTTCGCCAGTTTAAACTGTTTGCTCAGCTCCTTCTCCTCCTCTCGCTTTCTTTTCTCGTTCTCTCTCTTCTGCTCTTCCACTTCGTCCAAGAACTCAATCTCGTCCTCCTCCAACGGCCGGTTCTTCCCTTCCTTCATCGTTTTCCACCCTTCCTGAAACTTTTCCTCTTTCACATCTCTTTGCTCTTGGAGAATTTGCCACAGAGGTTTCACCGGTTCTTTCTCTGATTCCTCTTCTTTTCCCCCTCTCTCTTTCCTCAAACGTTCCAGTTCCTCCGCGGTGACGAATTTATTACTTTTCTCTTTTCCTCCGTCGTCGTCGAGCATCTTAAACACAGATTTCACGTCTCTCCCTAACTCTTTCTCCGCGTCGAATAACTCTTCCTCTTCTCCTTCTCCTTTCCGAGGAAGGATTCGGATCATTTCCACCGACGACTCTCTTCTTTCCGCCGCCATCATGCATTTGTGTGTTGTTGTTCTCTTTCTATTCTGCGGGGAAATTCATCAATTCAATCCTCCTCAGAAAAAGAGAAGAGTTTTGCTTCTCCACACAGACGACACACGCGCATCATGATCGTCGTTTCTTCGTCGTCGTCTCCTTCGTCGTCGTCTCCTTCATCGCTTAAGGAGAGAACGAGGAGGCGAAAGAACGGAGATCCGCATCATCGTCGTCGAAGAACGTCATCAACGTGTTCTTCTTCCTCCTCCTCCTCCTCCTCCTCTTCAAAGTTTGGTGATGAATTATCCACCACGAGGACAACAACAAAAACGACGACGAGAATATTAACCACCACCAACGCGCATTCGAGAACATCGACGGGAGGAAAATATCAACAACGGATGAAAGGATTGATGCCAACTCGGTGCGCCAAGTGCGACAAGTGCGACGACGCGAAATCCAGACGAGACTCTACGAATGCAAAGTTGTTCTTCAACTCGCCAATGAAGAGAGCTTTAGGGGTGGGAGGATTGGTCGCCTCGAGTGGGGCTTTGTGCGCGGCGACTTTAGGCGGTGGTGGCGGGAGGAACTTTGTGAAACCAAACGCGGGAGGCGGCGGTGGTGGAGGCGGCGGAGGCGGAGGGAATAGCACGGATTTTACGGATATGTATGGGAAAATCTTAGAGTCGTCGTCGTCGTCGTCGGGAGGAGGAGGAAGAGGCACGGCTTTGCAAGAATATCCGGAAGTGCTGGTGTTGGACGTGAGAGGGATGCACTGCGGTGGATGCGCGGCAAACGTGAGAAAAGTTTTAGAAAATGTCGCGTCTGTGCAAAGCGCAAACGTAAACTTAGCGAACGAAAGCGCCGTGGTGAGAATTGCGGTGAGACTGGACGAGAAGGATTTGCAGGAGGCGAGAAGCGCAGGAGTAAGAAATGCGCCTGATTCTTCCTCGTCGTCTTCGGCCGCAGCATCGGTGGAAGTTGTAAGCGGAGACGTAGGCGTACAGATAATGATCGCATCAATCAAGAATAAAGCAAAAATCGAAGGCGATAAACTCGCCGAATTAGTCACGGCGTCTGGTTTCCCTACGACGTTGAGAGATAATTCCTCCTCGGACGAATCTAGCGGTGAATACGATCAAGGCATGCAAAGAGCGAAAGAGAAGCGAGAAGAACGCATCAAACGCATACGAGAGTCGACGAAGAAAGTTGCTTTGGCGTGGGGTTTAGCATCTGTGTGTATTTTAGGACACGCCGCGCACTATTTGAAGATCCACTCTCTTGGATTTTTGTGTAAAACGCAAACGCATGTAGCATTATCGCTCTTTGCGATGGTTGGACCTGGACGCGATATTTTGACAGATGGTTTCAACGCATTTAGAAGAGGAGGGCCGAACATGAATTCTTTGGTCAGCATGGGTGCGATCGCTTCTTTTGGAATGTCCTCGGTGGCAGCGTTAGTTCCAAAACTTATGTGGCCGACATTCTTCGAAGAGCCGGTCATGTTGTTGGCGTTTGTTCTTCTCGGTCGAGCCGTAGAAGACCGGGCAAAGTTAAAAGCCTCGAGCGATATGAGCGATTTGATGAATTTAGTACCTTCTACCTGTCGATTACTGGTCTCAGAGTCGTCCTCTTCTTCGAAATCTCCGCTTTCGAAAATGATATCCGTGGAGGCGATCAAACCAACTGATAAAATTTTAATCTTACCCGGGGACAAAATTCCAGTCGATGGAGTCATCGTGAATGGCACATCCTCTGTCGATGAAGCCGCGCTTACTGGTGAACCCATCCCCAAGGCCAAGAGGAAAGGCGATCTAGTATCTGCCGGAACGATTAATTGTGACGGCGTCCTAACGGTTGAAGTATCAAAGTCTGGGTCCGAGACGACAGTTGCTGGCATTGTGCGCATGGTTGAATCCGCTCAAAATAGACAAGCTCCTGTTCAAAGACTTGCCGATGATATCTCTGGTGTTTTCACGTACGGAGTCATGGCAACATCTGCGGCAACGTTTGCGTTTTGGTCTACAATTGGAACGAAAATTTTCCCGTCAGTTGCGGCAGCGTTGGGAGCGTCTGCGGCAACTGTGAACGCCCCAGTACTGATTGCAGCGCAACTAGCGGCTTCCGTGCTAGTCGTTGCCTGTCCATGTGCTTTAGGACTCGCTACTCCGACTGCAGTTTTAGTCGGAACGGCGTTAGGTGCGCGCAATGGTCTTTTGATTCGAGGTGGAGATGTTTTAGAAAGAGCAAACGACTTGGACGTCATCGTTTTTGATAAAACCGGAACCCTCACTGTGGGTAAACCAACGGTTGAAAAACTCACGACGTCAAATTTGACGAGCGAGGATGAAGTTTTATCCCTCGCTGCTGCGGTAGAGCGAAATTCGACGCACCCGTTAGCGGTTGCGGTGAATAAAAGAGCATCACAGAACGGCAACAAAACGTACGAGTGCGCGGAGGATTCTTTCAAACAAGAGCCGGGATTGGGTGCTTTTGGAACCGTAAATGGGAAGAAGATAGTCATCGGTACTAAAGAGTTTGTCGAATCGTCGTTAAAATCGTCTGCGTTCCCACCTGAACTCGAAGATGCTTTCAAACGTTCGAACGAAAACGGATCAACCACGGTGTGCGTTTCCGTTGACGGTAAAATGGCTGGAGTTTTTGAGATTCGCGATAAACTCAGATCAAACGCCAAAATGACAATCGAACGACTTCGAAAGTCAAAGAACAAGAACTTTGAAATCATCATTCTATCCGGGGATCGTCAAGAAACCGCCGATGCGATTGCAAAATCAATTGGCATTGATCCCAAGAATGTCTACGGAAACGTCCGCCCAGAACAAAAAGCTGAGTTTGTCGAAAACTTACAAAAATCTGGTAAATGCGTCGCTATGGTTGGTGATGGAATCAATGATACTGCTGCGTTAGCCGCAGCAAATGTCGGCATAGCGATGGCTTCTGGCGTAGGCGCTGCTTCCGAAGTTGCATCGATTGTTCTTCTCGGGAATCGGTTACCGCAAGTCGTAGACGCCATCGATTTATCCGCGAAGACGTTTGGTAAAATCAAACAAAATTTGGCGTGGGCGTTCGGCTATAACATCGTGGGTATTCCCATCGCAGCCGGTGCACTTTTACCTGCCTACGGACTCGCACTCACTCCGAGCGTTGCAGGTGCTGTGATGGGCGTGAGCTCCATCGGCGTAATGGTGAACTCGCTGCTTTTACAGCTCGAAGGACGGAAATTTTCCAAAGAAGAAGACGAAGACAAAGAATAGTTTTAGAAAACGAACGCATTAGAATAAAAACCGTTTCCACGTTATTGTAAACACGCGCACAAGATGATTAATAGTGTATCATATAGTCTAAACGGAGCCTTGAAATATTAAACTTGCTTGAAATACTCCTTGGAACGCTCTTCCACTTCCTTCAAATATTCGGCCTGCACTCTTTGCGCGTAGCTGCCATTCGTCAATCCCAAAACGACCTCTTCCATCCTTTGTTGAAGTTCTTTTGTAAACGCGACTTCCCCGTAACCTTCGTTGACTAACTTTTGAAACACCACGGGCCAGTCGTCCGTGTTTGAACACCCCAACAACTCGTCTAACGGAGCCTTATTCTTGTTCAACTCCCCGGCGGCGTACACTTGTAAAAACTTTTGCAAAATGTGCACCATTCCGTCCATTTTATCCTCGTCTGACTTTCGAATCCACGCGTACGTCGTGTTCAACATGCCTTCATCGACCGTGCAATTCTTAATTTCCGCTTCCATGCGTCTCAACGCGTCTGATTTCAGCGGCACGTCAAACTCCATGGTCGTTTGATCCGCCGCCGCGGATATTATGCGTTGCAACTGTTCCGAGGACCGATCGATCGTCTCTTCCGCCTTCTTCAACGTCGCTTCGATAATTTTCATGCACTTCGACATGACGTCTGCAATCGCGTCTTTCTCTTCGTCCGTGTTGACGTTATCGATTCTCGAGGCCATTCGTAACCACATCTGTTGGTCAAACGCCATGATGTTTTCTATGCACACTTTTTGCAACACATCGTCGCTCTCTCCGTGCGCGTTCAAAAGCTGGTTGATTAATCCATCTAAGGCAGCCACGTCGGAGATGTTCTTGTTCCCACTGTCTGCCGCCGCGGCGGTTCGGTTTTGTCGTCGTCTGTTTTTTGATGATGATGATGAGGGTGTCGTCTTCTTCGCCGTCATCATCATCATCGTCATCTTTTTCGTCGTCACCTTCCTCGAAGAAGAAGAAGAAGAAGTAGAAGAGGAAGACGTCGTTCGCGTGGAGGCCGTGCCAAACATCGCTTTTTGCATCATCGTCGGTGTTGTTGTCATCGTTTCCGCTCCTCCGAAAAGATGTTCTCTATTTTAAAGGGGAAAAGTGAAAAGTGGATAAAGTTTACTTCGTTTTGGAAAAAAAGAAGGAAAAAATTCTGCACTTTTCTTTTCGCCGCCTCACGCGCCGCACGCACTACTCGGCCGACGACGTCGACGACGACGACAACAACTCTCATCATTCTGCCGCTGTACTGCTTCTGCAAAAGGGAGGAATTTCCACACTGAACGATCGCACGGAAGGAGAGAGAGAGAGAGAGAGAGAGAGTTGCATTTGGCGTGTTTGTTGTTGTTGTTGTTGTTAACAAGAGTTTAGATATCTCTGATAACATATGTTTCTAAGATTGTGTGATTTTGGTATGATTATGGTGTGATGGTTTGAAAGTGGTATGATTGTATGACTTCGGTGTGATGGTTTGTACGTTGTGTGTGTGAGTGAAGAATTGCAAACAGTTGTGAACAAAGTACACACACTTTTTCTCGTTTTCTTCAAACTCCGAAATACAACACAAAGCACTTCTTAAGTCTTCAGTTTTTGCAACTTTTTCATATCAGGAAATGACTCGACAATATCATGAAGACCTCTGAAGACCAGGTCATTAAACCTTCAGTCGTGATTAGGTTTGATGTTGTGTATCCTCGTGTCTCCCTGAAGACCCTGAAGAGCAAAAGTGTTCTTTTTTATTCTTTCTTTT
>Ga0209630_10002035_pt1 | contig 20265 bp, 25 predicted proteins | sample COG_01_FD_184745 | JGI IMG/M metagenome (GOLD analysis project Ga0209630, IMG submission 184745) | Pelagic Microbial community sample from North Sea - COGITO 998_met_01 (SPAdes) (version 2) | ecosystem: Environmental > Aquatic > Marine > Neritic zone/Coastal water | place: Helgoland, sampling... | reverse complement strand
TAACACTGGTGAACTACCATATAATATTTTTATTATAGGTAATTTGGTATCACGAGCTGTTACAAACTCGTTACCTTGTCCTGCCATACTTTCTAAATCTATAGAAGCTGGTAGGTTGTCTTTCTTTTTCGTCATTGCTTTTTCTTGTGTCTTTGATTTTTCAATCATGTTTACTCCTTCGTTATTATTTTAGTCTTATTAGAAATATAGGTTCCGAATAAATCAGCAGGAACATCTTTACCTAAGTCCTGGATCTGTTCTCTTACAAATCCTCTAAGTGAACTAGGGTGTACGGATGCTTTCTGTTGTACTGGTAGACCTTTATTTTTTAACTCTTCAACAATTGATTTAGCTTCATTGTCTTGTCTCATGCCAAACTCCATAGTAACTTGATTTTTAATCAGATCACCATGACCGTTTTCACGAAGCCAAGCAAAAGCCTCTTCAGTTCTTGATGCAGGTATTCGAGCCTTGTACGATGGCTTAACTTCAACGGATGACCCGTCATTAAGTTTAAGCAATTGTACACCTGCTTGTTGCATTAAGTTTGGAATTGTTTGCTCAGAAAGAGTATCTTCGACATCCTTTAACTTCTTTAGTTCTTCTTCAGTCTTCAATATTTGTTTCTGAGTTTCCAATAACTTGTTGCAAGATTTGGCAATGTCTGCTGACATGCCAGTATCTACCGCTACGATAGATTCTGCTTCTAAGTCCATAAGAACCTCCTTAATCGAATCAATATATTATTAATTTGATATTTGCAAATAAATAATTTAAATAATTTTCTAATGTATAAATATAAAACAGAGCCATTTAAACACCAAAGACAATCATTAACTGAGGGGGCAAAGCCTCATAATTTTGCATACTTCATGGAAATGGGTACTGGCAAAACTAAGGTGGCTATTGATAACGCAGCTTATTTATTTCAAGATAAAAGAATCGATTATGCTTTTGTTATTGCACCAAACTCAGTTTATCAGAATTGGAAAAAAGAAATAGATATTCATTGTCCAGAAGAAACTAACATTTTTATCTGGAAAGTATCAAAGGATAAAACATTTAAAATGGATCCAAATAAGCTTACATTTGTTTTAATGAATGTAGAAGCATTATCTCATGCTTCAGGTAAAAAATGGTTAGACTCTAAATTACAAAAACATGGAATGAGAAGTATGATTATATTAGATGAGTCTACTTCAATTAAAAATTTAAAAGCATCTAGAACCAAAGCTATCATAAAAATAGGACAACTTGCTAGATATAAAAGAATACTTACAGGTTCTCCCATAACTAAATCCCCATTAGACTTATTTTCTCAATGTGCTTTTTTAGATAAAAAATTATTAGGTTATGAAAACTTTACTGTATTTAAATCAAAGTATGCAGTGATGTATAGTATTGAAAGAGGTGGTTACAGTATTCAAATACCTAAGTACTATATAAATTTAGAAGAGTTAGAATTTAAATTAAAAAACTTTTCCTATAGAGTTAGAAAAAAAGATTGTCTAGATCTACCTGAGAAGATGTATATACAAAGATATGTAGATATGCCAGAAGAACAACGACAAGCCTATGACAGATTAAAGATAACTGCAATGACAATCATGCAGGATGAAGAAGTATCTTATAACAATAAGCTAACTGAATTATTAAAACTACAACAAGTCACAAATGGTTTTGTAAAAACTAATGAAGGTAACATTATTGATTTTAAAAGTAATGCAAAACTAAAAGAGTTAATGGCCATTATAGAAGAGACTGAAGACAAATGTATTATCTGGGCTAACTATGTCCATAACATTCAAGGCATTAAAAATAAATTGACAGAAACATATGGAGCTAATTCTGTAGTATCTATTTACGGGGCAGACTCAGTTGAAGATCGTAATCAAGCAGTAGAAAAATTTCAAAACAATAATGAGTGTAGATTTTTAGTTGGTAACCCAACAGTTGGAGGTTATGGTTTAACACTAACTGCTGCTAAGTATGTTATCTATTTTAGTAATTCATATAATCTTGAAGTGAGACAACAGAGTGAAGACAGGGCTCATAGAATTGGACAGAAATCTCAAGTAACTTATATTGATATAATTTGTAGAGATACTATTGATCAAATGGTTTTACATAATCTTGAAAACAAGATTGAATTATCTGCTAAGACTCTTGGTGAACAGGTACAGAAGTGGCTTTAGTGTCATGGTATCTTTGAACTCTCGTTAACCATTTATCTTCATACTCATCTAATTTATTTTGATCCATTTTAAATTCTTGGTAAAGTTTATCTTTCGTACATACACATATTAATCCTTGTGTTATGGGACCATATTGTTTTTTATGTGCAAGTGAATAAGCTGCTATTTGATAGTAATAGTCTTCAACAAATTCTTCTCTCTTTGGTTTGTTAGATTGCTTGAAGTCAATAATTGTAGGTTGATCATCATACAAACCAACAACGTCTGTTGCCCCTGCCCATCTATCTTCATATGCAAGGCTTACTTCATTACCCCATACTTCTTTTAGTTTACCTAAGTTGTCTACTATTTCGTGAGCCATGAGTCGTGCATGTGCCCCCTTGTCTGATAGATTCAAGTAACCTCTACCATCAATATAGTTCTCAAGTACATAGTGCATTTCAGTTCCACGTGTTGCAGCTTCTGTTGTTATACGCTCTGCTTCTGCATAACCAACTCTTTCTCTCCAACGATCTAATCCAGCTTTCTTATCTGCTGATTGTGTAGCCGACAGTATGGTTGTGACTGATGGTATCTTTATATCTCCAACGTTATAGTGACGTGTACCAAGATCATTGTCTCGAGTATATTTTTTATACTCGTATTTCTTTTCGAGTTTTAAATCTGTTATATAAAATTTATTATTTTCTCTTATAAGACGCACAAGGTCTTTTAGAATACTTTAAATAGAAGAGCAACTATTATTCCAATCATTGATGTCATTAAAAATGCAGTAGAAGATATAAGAATCTTTTCTATTCTGTGAATATCTGTATGTAAATCTTTAATTTGTTTATTAGTTTGTTCTTGCATGATTCTGCACAACTTCTCATGGTCATCAATTCTTTGATGAGCTAGACTATCTTTACTAGAAGTTTTTCTTGGCACTTACTATTCCTCCCTTATTAAAAAGGTTAAGAGCTTGTGCTAATTCAGTATTAGATTGACCACCCATTGGTAGGTTAGAGGGAGTAACATTTGGTAAAGGTATGTTACTAGTGTTTATGGCACTTGCTGGTGGTTGACTTGGACTTTGAGATTGTAATTGTGTTAAAATTGGAGGTGCTTCAGCTGGATTATTTCTTCTTATAATTGAACCTTCATACTTACCAGTTTTAAAATAATCTTCATAATAAGATTTATTTGATTGAATTTGTTTAACAGCTTCCTCAGCCTGTTGACCTGATACAATTCCATTACCCACTAAAGCTGTAGATAACTGACCTATATATCTTTCTAACTTTGGATAACTATCTATTTGTTTAGCTCCTTTACCACCTAAACCATCCATTAAAAGTTTTGTAACTTTTGGGTTTGCAAAAGCTTTAGATAGACCATATGGACCAAGAACAAAAAACGTTGCTGCACCTGGGTCTAAATTACCAGAGCCAAAACCAACTAAACCAATTAATTGTGAAATTTGACCAGCTTGATTTAATTGAACAAACATAGCTGGGTTTGATCCAGGAGTACCTGGTGGCTTAATAGCACCTTCAACAAATTGTATTTTGTTTGTATAATCTTTTATATTTTTTATTTGTGATTGTGTTAAAAATCCAAAATTTTCATCTAACATATAATCATATTTTTGTAAAAATTTTTCAGAATCATTTGCCTTTAAAACTTTATATTGACCTTTTTTTCCTACTGAATTTTTTAAATAATCTTTAAAAAACTGTCCTCTTAATGAGTTTTTAATAAAGTCTTTGTTAGGAAACATATCATGTGATTTGGTTACACCATTTGAAAGTTTGTAAGAAAATTTTCCTTTATCTATTAATTTAAAAAATTGATTATAATAACTCTCATCTCCTGAAGCCACTATTCCCTTATATATATTTTCTAAGCCTACTTCTTTTTCCATAATTGATTTTAAAACACCTTTTCTAAATGCTTCGCCTCCCATACTTTGAAATCTTGCTGCATCTTGTCTTAATAATCCAATAGATGCTGGTAATGGAGAATCATTTAACAAAGCAGACATTCTCGCTAAAAGCCCTGCTTGCCATACACTTGAAGTAGCATCAACTTTTGTGCTTGCTATTTTTGTATACATATTTTTAAAATCTAAGTAATCAGTTCTTCCACCAGCTGATAAAAAAGGAGCTAACATTTCATTTAATGCTTTATCGTTTAAATTTCTATTAGCATTACTCATTTCTTTTAAATAATCTTCAAGACCATTTACAACTTTTGTATAAGCTGGCCCATTTTGTGGAGTAAAAATTCCATTTATTTTTTTAGCAGATCCCAGCCCACTATATATAACATCATACTTTGGATCAAACGTTCCATCCGCTCTTTTTAAATTTGCATTAATTGCATCTGTTACTTTATTCCACATTTTTGTTTTTGTGTCATTATAAAGTGCATGTGATCTAGTAATTTGTGAATTTATAAGTTGTCCAATTGTTTGATTAGCTTCTTCTGGTCCTATTCTACCTGATTTAGGTATTTGATAAAGAATAGTATCAACAAAAGAATCTATATTAGCTATTGTAGATTTACGAGCCAAACCTTCTGAAGCTCTTACAACACCACCTCCAAACATTGAACCTGCAGCAGCACCACTTAAAGTTTCTACTGCACTATTTTCAGTTAATTTACCTGGTTGTATATTTGCAAATTCAGCAGCTATTTTTTTTTGACCCAACAAAGAAGTTGATTCTTCGAGTAAATCTCCAGATTTTGCAATCATTTTAGCTGATAAATTAGGAGTAGTTAAAACATTAAATTGTGTTTCACTTAATGGTTCAACATCATATATAGTAGAGTTTTTTTTGTTTTTAATTCCTTCTTTAAGTGTTTTTAATTTCTCTGGATTTAATTTTCCTGTATCTTTAATTTCTTTTAAAGCTTTAAAATATGCAGTATCTCTTGATAAAATTGCTGTTGCTTCTTTAGCACCTTCAATTTGTTTTATACTAGCACCAGTAATTTTATTATAACCTTTTGCTAAACCTGCCGCCATGCCAAAACCTAACACTTCACCAAAAGCACCTTGAGCTGTACCTCTTGCAATTTCTTTTACAATACTTTCTCTTGGATCAAATGTTTGTGATATTGCAGCACCCGCACCTCCTCCAATACCAGCTCCTACTGTAGCACCAATGAACTTTTGTTTTTTAGCACTTAAATTTAGTAAAGGTCTAGCGATTCTGGCTACTCTAGCAGCCATTAATCCACTACCAATAAGTGAAGCACCTCCTGTAAAAGGAGCTAATGCTGCACCTCCTACTGCACCTGCTATTGATAATCCAACTTCTGTAACTATTCTTGCAAATGTAGGACTACTTAAAAAATCTTCTGTATCTTGATTATACTTTCCTTTTTGAGCATCACTTAAAACATCTTCAGGTGTAATCTGTAATGAAAGTTGTTCATTAAAACTTAAAACACCACCCTGTTTATTTTGAGCTGCTAATACTGAATCAATAGCTAATTGTTCTTTAGGTGTTGGTTGATCACCTTTTATTTTAAACGTTTCTCCTTTTACAACTATTTCACCCATAATTAATTCTCACTGACATCGTAACCACCATCAATTTTTTTAACAGAAATTTCTTGACTCAGATCTAAATAGTTTGCAGCTCCTTGACCTGAAGATTCCATTATCTCTAATGCAGTTGTAAAATCTGCATTATTATCTTGAGCAACTGCTATTGCGTCTGCAAAGTATGAATCAAGTGCAGTTAACTTTGCTTCAAATGTAGCTTCAGTGTCTCCTAATTGTGGTATCAACCCGGTAATTCTTTCAGCTTCTTGTTCAGAAACTGCAGCACCAGAAATTGCTTGAGTTACAAATGATGTAGCTTGTTGTATTCTACTTTTCATTGTAGCAAAATCTTTAGAAAATTGTGTACCTGCTGCTTTTGTAAATGGAGCAATAGTTCTATAAGATATTGGCCCAACTGGTTTTCCTAGTTTTTTATAATCATCAGCAATTCTAGAAAGAATTGTTCTTACCCTTTTACTTCCTTGTACAGTTTTCATTTGTTCGGCTGAAGGTTTAGATACAACACTTATAGTTCCATCTGCTTTCATTTGTGCTATTGTTCCTGATGGTAAATTATAATTAACTAATTCTGCATCTGTCAAAGTTCTTACACCTTTTCCAGAGCCTTTAGCTTTTTCTACAGATAAAATAGTAGCCGGAAGTTTACCTAAACCTTCACCTATTGCTCTTCCTACACCCGCTAAAGCATTTTCTCCTGGTCTTTGAGTCGATGACAAAAGTGGAGCAGCAAATGTTGCTGCGTAAATAGCTTTTTCTTTTGGAGTTAATGAACCTAACCCTCCTGCTTGAAAATGTTTTACAACAGGTTTTAAACTTTTAAAGTATCTGTCTTTGAACATTTTTCTAGTTAATACTTCGTCCATAACTACCTCGGTTGTGCTAAATTAAATGCTGAATATGCTCCAAGACCTGCACCTAATGCTTGTCCAACTGGGTTAGCACCGGGAGCCGTGGTTGCTGTAACACTACTTTGTGTTGTAGGTAAATTAGTCATAATACCTTTTAAGAACTCAACTCTTTGATATGGTTCATAAGCTCTTTGTAATTCAGTTTGTCTTTGTGCCTCTAATGCTTGTTGTCCAATTCCTCTTTGTAATCCACCTGCTTGTATTTGTTGATTAATATCGGCTAAAGACATTGCTTGTTGTTGTGCACCTAATGAACCTAAAGCTTGGCCTCCTGCAAGTTGTTGTTGTCTTTGAGTTTGAGATGCAACTAAAGCACCTCGGAAACCTTGTGCTTGTGCTTGACCTATTTGTGCTAATCTAGCTCTTTCCATTTCTGCTCTTTGAACCCCTTCTCTTCCACCACCAAATGCACCTGCGCCAACAGCTTCTGCAGATAATCTATTTTGTCCCATTGCCGCTTGTCTATTAATTTCATCTGTTACATAAGATTGATAAGGATTAAAAAAAGCAGATATATTAGGATCTTGCATTCCTTGTTGTAATGAACCTATTCCAGAAGTAACTGTACCTGCACCTACTCCTGTTTGACCTGCTTGAGTAATTCCTGCTTGTTCTAAACTTGAAAGTGGAGCAACTTGAATACCTGGTAATGCTACCGGTGTTGCTGCTAATTTAGCTGCTTCATCATATAAAGTTAATTTTCTAGCTTCAACTCCTGGAGCTTCTCTTGCAATACTTGTTTGTGTTCCTGTACTAGAACCCCCACCTCCGCCAGAACTACCTCCACCAAAAATACTCATTAGTTTAACTCCTTTTCAAATTCAATGTGTCTAGATCTATAACCATACTTAGGCATAACTTTTTTATAACCTGGTCTCATATAAGCTTTTATTTTCTTACAACCATTTGTTCTAGCAAACTGTTCTAATGTTTTAATTAATTTGTCTTCCCATAAATTCATTTTTTTACCTGTGCATATTAAACCTTGTAGTTCTTTAAAGTTTGGGTTCTCAAAAATTCTTGTTGTAACAACCCCATAAACTTTATTAGACTCTTCTCCTTCAGAACCAAATATTAAAAACAATTGATTATCTCCTGAAAGTAATAATTCTTTTATGTCATTAGGCTCTGCATACTTACCACTATATACTAAAGCTTCTGCAATCATAAAATGAACTAAAGACCAAATATCCTCAACCTTAGATGGGATTATTGGTAATACTTCTATTTCATTTTTAATTTTCTGTTTTGTTTGCATCGACTAAATCATAAATTCTTTTTAATTTTTTTTGTTGATCATAAAAGAAATCAGCTCCTGCTTTTCTCATACTTTTATAACTTTTAGGATCTCCTCCAGATAAAATACCAGCTCCAAGAACTGCATCTGCTCTAGATACAAATTCACCATCAGCTAATTGTGCAAGCATAGTGTCTTCATCTTTATCACCATTACCTGCCCCATCTTCAACATAGCCTTCTGCTCTTACATAATTGTTAACATCATTTTCGTCATGATCTGATTTAGAAGGTAAGTAATTTACACCTCCTTGATTAAATTTTGAAACCATATTAGCTAATCCACCTTCGTTTGCATAAAACATATTTGATCCGAATGTTTCACTCATTGATGGTCTTGCGCTTTGTGTTGGAACAAATGCACCTTTTAATTTAGCAGATTGTTCTGCATAAGCTTTTCTGTAATCCTCTTCATCGAACGGTGGTTCGACTGGTTCTTCGTCCCCTTCTAACAAAGGTAATGCGGCTGCAGCTAATGCAATTTTTGTACCTGGGCTAGTGTCTTTTGCTTTTTGAAATAAGTTAGCGGTAATACCTTTTTTTTCCGGTGTAATTGAAGCCATAGTTGTAGGTGCTGCTCTAACTGTTGCTAAATCTGCACCACCACCTCTCATCGCATATGATGGAATATCACTAACAGCTCTTTGTTGTGCAAATGTTGATCCTGCTTGTTGACCAAAACCTAAAGATGAAAATGGAGCACCTGTACCAAATGTGCTTCCAGATCCTAAAGCTCCAGACGCACCTAATGCATAAGAACCACCTCCAACAATAGCAGCATCTCTTAATGCTCTCTTTGTTGATTTGCCTCTAAGCTTTTGTACACCAAATGTGGCTAATGCTAATGTAAATGGATCCATAGTCTAATTTCCTAATAATAGCATATATTACCATTTTACTTACTAGGTTTCAACTCATCAGCAAATCTACCTTCATACTGATGTTCACCAATGTGGATTATAGTATCGTTAATATAAGCATAACATTTACCCCCTATATCCTTCCAACGTTGGCAAAAAGAAAAATCTTCTCCCATATAAGTCTTGGTCCGTGGATCGTGAAGAGTGTCAAAAAAATTCCACAAGTTAGGTTTATCAACATATTCTCCATTAATAACTGTTTTTTGTACAATATTCTTATCTGGATAAGCTTTAATCATTTTATCAAATACAGATCTTTTAATCATCATGCATCCCGTTGGACTATGGGTTACTTCCATAACTCCATTATCAACATTTATGTTATCATTATTTTCAACTTTCATAGGATAGGTATTAAATGATTTTTTTAAATCATTAATTGTTTTAATAGATCCTTCTTTAATTCTACATAAAGCTTTATCCCACATGATTGTTTTTAATGGATAAGGTATTGATAAAAGTTCTTTATCCTTTTTAATCATTTCTAATATGGATGGTGAATCAAAATAAATATCAGAATCTACAAATAACATATGTGTATAATTTGACTCTAAAAATCCTGCTACACAAAGATTTCTACCTTGTGTTACAAGTGAGGATTTAATTAATGAAAATGTAATTTTAATTTTATTTTTCATACATAATTGTTGTAACTCTAATAAAGCTTGAGTGTAATGTATTGAACATTCACTATGTACAGGTGTAGCAACAAATAGTGATATCGGTGATTCTTCTAGTTTTACTTGGTTAGTATTTGGTTTCCACATTGGTATTGTTGCTTTAACACCAGGCTCTGAACTCACCTTTATTTCTTTTAACGTTTGATAAGTATCTTTATTTACTGTTTCTTGCACCAATTGCTCCTTTCAAAAAGTTAGACCATTCCATACCTTTTTTATTCCAATTATAAAAACGTTTATAGAATTTTTGTTGTTCTTCTAAATGCTCTTGTATAAAATCTTCGTGTAAATAGTTTGCTGCAGTCTCGATTGCAGAAGCTGTAGCTTGAGCCATTTGTTCATAATCTTTAGAGTAATTTATATACACTGGCCACTCGGCACAAGTTTCATATAACGCCCCAAAGTTATTCGTAATAACATGTACACCAGAGGCTAATGCTTCTAAAGCTGAGGCACATGAAGTCTCTTCAAATATACTTGGGTAAACAAACATATCATAATTAGGCATCATCTCTCTAATATATTCATTTGGTTTATAACCAATATAATTTACATTCGGTAGTTGTTTAGCTTGTTCATATAACGGTTTAAATTCATCATCATGTATTTTACTAAATTCAGAACCATAGACTTGCGTTGAACTATACACATCTAATATAATATTAGGATTTTTTACATATTGCATTGCAAGTAATAATACATTCAATCCTCTCCAGGGTGTACAGTGATGTACTAGTTTTATAGGCTCCCCTTTTTTATAAATCTTTCTTATCGGAAAATCTTGAATACCATTTTTAATAACTACAGATTTATCAGTTGGTATATCAAAAAAATATCTAAATTTTTCATAGTTCCAATGACTATTAAACACATACCAATCATATTCTTTATGTCTTTCTTTATTACCAAAAAAATTTTGTAAGTTTGGTTGATCCCAAGAATTCTTTTGCCAAAGTATATTTATTTTATTTGGATCAATTGGAACTTTGCCAGGAATAGATGTACAGATTTGTACTTGATCTAATAACTCTTTTGAAACATGCTTATGAAGCATTTCCATTTGTATTTCGGTTGCGCCACGGGGCTTCATATATTTAATTTTGATAATTCTCTACTATTAATTTTTCCTTTAATATAAGAATTAAAAGATAAAGACAACCTAAGTTTATCTTCATTATTTACAGGTACACTATGTTTAAGATCGGAGGGAAATATTATAAGATCTCCTTTGTTAAAAGGTATTTCAAGTTCTTCAGAATTAAATTCATTAAATTTATTTGTTTCAAGGAAAAGATTTCTTTGTATTTTATTAGTCCAAACAATAATACTATCTTTTTCTAACTCTTCAATAAGTAATGTACCTGATAAAAAACTATTACAATGTAAGTGAGGCGAGTGGGAGTTTCCTTTTTTACTATAGTTGCACCAAGATTCTGTTATATATATTTCTATTTTATTTTTAGGTGAATAAACTAATTCTAAATAATTTTCTAATTTTATTTGTATGAATTTTTTAATTAAAGCCATTTCTTTTTTATCTAAAATTTGATTATCTTTAGAATACTTTTTTTCATACCCATTTCTTGTTTCTTGAGAATTTAAAAATTTATTTTCACTATCGTTAAAATTTCTACCTATATTACTTTTATATAATGCTGTAGGAAATACTTTTATAAGTGAATCTTCCATTTTAAATCAATAGTGGTTATGTTTTATTTTTTTGAGTGGCTATTCCCATTGGAACTTTTGTGACCTTAATTTCAAGATCTTGTCTAAAATCTTCTGCAGTGGTGTCTGTATTAGGATTTATAACATCAGCTTGAAATTCATCTTTATTAGCATACACTTTGCCTGTTCTTTTATGTTTTATTATTTCTTTAGCTTCTGCAGCTATTTTTGGTAAGTTATTTTTCATAAGTATTTTTTATTAATAAATTATATTTACATCCTTATCCCAAGCCTTAACAGGCTCTAAATTAAATGCAATAGCATATTTTGTTTTATCTTTTACTCTTGCAGTTCCATGATTAAGTATACCACTCCATATTAAAAATGTTCCTTTTTTTATTTCTACATCTATTTCTAAATCTGGAAAAACTAAAGGAGTGTCGCTATCTGTTAAATAAAATATACCTGAACCCCATGCAGGCTCATGGGAGTGTACCTCAGTTAATTCACCATCCTTAATTTTAATACCCCAACTGTCTAATATTTTTACTTTTTTATAAACTTTTAAAATTTTTTGTGATTCTAAAATTATTTCATGAAATTTACGATCTTCATTAAATAGTTTCCAATCCGTCATTCCTCCTTTTACATTTGTAGAATAAGAACATTTATTATCTAAACTATTATCTATTTTATTTATAAAATAATTTGTATCAATATTGTTTAAATTACATTCATATAACCAAACATATATGGGTACTTTCCTTTCAATTATTTTTTTTACAGACATTATCTTCCTTGTTTATTATATTTCTTATAACTTCTTTTCTCTGATTTTGAAAGATTTTTTTTGTGTCTTCTAGGTCTTTTTCTAGGTTTGGCTCTTTCTACAAAATCTTTAAATTTTCTAGCCATTTTCCTGTGATCTGTCTATCAATGCATAACTTACTACACCTGTAATTTCATCTGCTGTATCTGCTTGAATTTTTAAAACATCATTTGCTTCTAAAGCAAGAGAATCACTTACCATATTTTCAAAACTTTTATTTAATCTTGCATGACTTATTTCAACATCTGATCCACCTGACTTTTGTAAAAATGCATCCACATCAACATTACTTGCATCTTGATGACTTGCTTGAAAAGTCTTAACTATTATTGTTGCATCTGAGGGACAAGTTAAAACAGTTGTAATGTTAGTCGTTGTTAAGTCGTATGTGTCGCTTTTGTATCTAATTGTCATGACATAAAAAAGTTAAATGTATCTTGTTCATTTTTTATTTCTTGTTGATAAGAAGTGTTTAGCTTATCTTGCATCGTTCGTAAAGACTGTGTTACCTGTCTTTGGTTTTCTTCAGTATATACTGGTGTTGGTTCTGGTATTACTATATCTACTTTAGCCATTATCTCATTCCATCAGGTTGAATATCTGCTCTAAAAGTACCATATCTCCAATTTTGATCGGTTGAAGTATTAGCGATTTTTACACTAGCTGCTCTACCCCTTGCTCTTGTATCTACTTTATCTGTTGAACTTGTAACTGTAAAAGGTCCGAGAGGCGAGGATGTTGAAGCATTACTAGAATAATTTCTAAGGTTAATTGTTACTTCTGCATTACCTGTAATTAATTTAAAGTCTGGAACAAATCTTCTCATACTCATAAATACTTCACCGTCTCCTAAATTAAAATCACCTGATTCAATAAAAGCAGGAATAGCTGTTTTATTACCTTCAGCATCTACTTGATTGTTTCCTGTTTCATGAGCATAGTAAGTTGTTGCTCCATTACTATTAGTTACTCCCTGTATAATTGGAAAAGTTGGAGTTCCTGTTGAATTAAATTCTGTTGCATAAGGTACTTCATATAAATTAGCATCTACCCAAGTAGTTCTAGCAAGTGAACCTGTTGTCCAAGAACCTTCTTGATAGTTAAAGGTCACACATCTATCTACAAAATCAGCTCCACTTTTAGGATAGAACCAAGTTATCTCTTCATACAAATGATTTAAACCTACAAAAACAGATTCACCATTCAGATAATTAACTCCAAGGTTATCTCCTTTATTTGTAAATACAAAATCTTCTACTAAACAAGGTAAAGCTTTAACTGTACCATCGTAAACAAAAAACCCACCAGACTCACCCATCCAATAAACAGCACCATTAACATATTTTATTGAGTGTTGTCCTATTGCTCCACAATTTGAGCCTACCTGTCTAATTGAAAAAGTAAAAGGTGGTCCAACAAATTGAATTACATAAGCTGAGTTATCAGTTAAAACTAAGGTATAGTCTTTTCCTTTTGCAGCTCCAACAATTTTTGTTCCTGAATCTAGTCTAAAAGTACCTGCAGTGTTAACTGATGTGGGTGTATAGTCACTAATATTTTCTTGATCAGAAAATCTAATAAACATTTTATCTTGTGTACCAGGAGTACCAATTGTTGTTTCAGTTCCAAGCATTAATAAATGTCTATCCCTATCTGAAACTAAAGACATAACTGATGCTGTAGGGGCGTTTGATATTACAGTAGCTCTTGTAGTCAAAGCACTTGAATTTGAATTAATAGGATTCCATTCAAAGCTTTCTCCATTTTTAACGGTTGCAATTAATTTTTCACCAAAGTTATCTAAGGACCAAGATGCAGGATCAATGGTCAAAGTTTGTGACAATGAAGCATCACCCCATCCAGTAAATATTTCTACACCAGCTCCGTTTGCATGTGCCGATCTTGTTCCTGCAGCACCTCTTGTAATACCAGTCAAATCATTTGTTGATATACCAGTATAAGAAATAAACTCTGCACCAACTTTTATTGTTCCAGAAGAAGGAAACCCTGTAGTTGATGCAAGCGTTATAGAGGTTCCTGTACCTCCTGTACCGTTATTATCATCTAACAACGCTCCATTAAGAGTTCCAAAAACTTGTTGTCCACCTCCCCATAGTCCTGTGCCAAAACCAAATCCATAAGTAAATCCTAAAGAGCCTGGTTTAACATAAGGATTAACTGTAGCCGCACCACTTGCACTAACGGTGGTTTGTGCTGCAGCAGCCATTGTTATTGTAAAAGTATCACTGTCTGGAACAGTAACCACTTGAAAAGTATTTGTTTCAAAATCCGAAGCAACATATCCAGCTCCAACTGGAGGAGTAACAGATGTAAAAGTAAAAAGATCGCCTGGTTCTAAGGCATGAGCAGATTTATTTACAGTAACAGTCAAAGATGTATTTGTTGTATCAAATGTACAACTAGTTAAAGATGTTCCTAATGGTGTAATGTCATAAAAAGCACCTTCATAATATATGACCAAAAGTTTATTAGTTCCTATTGCAGCATATCTTCTTCCATCTAAATCGGCCCATATAAACTGATCCCGTGCTGCACCTACTAAAGTTTTATTAAGTATTTCTGTCCAACCACCTATTTTTTCAGGAAGACCGTATCTAAATCTAACAAAATCACCATTAGTCCACTGTCCTTCAGCCCCTGTTTCAGTAACTTGCTTGTTAAAACCCGGTTGTATTTGTACATTTGTTAAAGGCATAATATTATAATATTATACCAAAAAAAAAGGTTAAGAGTAAGATACTTGTTATTTTTCTCTTCCAATTAAAGGATGATCTGGTTCAGTCATTATTTTCTTAAACTTTTCTGGAAGTTTTTTATAAACAATACTTGCAAAGTGTACTAATATATTCAAACAATGCTTTGTCTTCTCTTGATCTAAATGTATAGTATTATTATTGTTTTTACAGGCTTCAAGATCTTTGTCGCTAAACGAGATATCAATACTTCCATCATTATTTTGTGCTATTTTCATTTTTGTACCCCTAACCTTTTTCTTTTATCTAATTTATAATCTTTGTAAAGACCATTTTTATCAACATAATGTAAAAAACATTGAGAATAATAATCTCTGTTTAATTGTTTTCTTTCATGAGAATCCTCTATTCCTAAATATATAATCCCATCACCTAGATCCAAATTTATTTCTTTATCATTAATAATTATAGGCCATGGTTCGTTTAAATCTGAATCTACTGCTATAGTACATGAAATTTCACATGAATCTCTATCTTTGTGTTTATTTAATGAAGACCCTTTAGTATACATTCTCCAAAAAGAATATGTTGGAAAAAGTTCTAACCCACAATTTTCTTCAATAATTTTTTGTTTTGAAATAAGTAATGCTTCTGTTAATAGATCTGCATAAAAATTTGGATTAGTTTTATCTATTATTGGGTCGTCAAAAAAATGTTTATTAGATCTATGTCTCAATCTAAAATAATGTTTTAGTAATTCTCTTTCATTTTTTGAAAGAAGATTTTTAATCACTTTATATCTAAAATCTTTTCTTATAATGCCCATGCTACTACCGAAAGTCGTGTACCTTTAGTTATTGGAGTAACTTCATGAGGAAACATAAAATTACTAGGAAATATTACTAATTGATTTGATTCTTTTTTAATTTTTAATTTTTTATCTTTACCATGAAAAATTAAATCTCCACCCTCATAATCATCGTTTAAGAAAAAAATAAAACTTAAGGTTCTTGGCACAAGAGGACCATGGTCAATGTGAAAATTAAATTTATGACCTTCATTATATTTTAATATTTCAAAAGTATCAAAATTTTTAATACTAAAAATATTATTAAATTTTTTATAATATTTAACTAAAGTTTTTCTGCATACAAATTCCAAGTAATTTGCCCAAAAAACATCAGACATTAAAAAACTATTTTCACCTATGTGATAGCTCCCAACATTTCTTATATCTAAATCTGTGTTTTTAGATTCATAATTGGTGGCAACTTTAGCTTTATCAAAATTTAATGTGTTAGAGTATTTAATTAATTGTTGTAAATCTTTTAAAGGTAAAGGCGTTGGTTCAATATGAATAAAGTCTTCCATTAATCTATTATATACAACAGATATAAATTTTTGTAAACTTAATTTCTTACTTTTTGAGGTCTCTCTGCTAGACTTCTAAATGTCGTACCTTTAGATTCAATAATTTCATTGACGCTTGTTGCAGAAAAAGTAGAATAATCATAATTATCTACTGTATCTGCGTAGTTCAACCAATCCGTTCTTGTAGTGTTGCTTGGATCCCACGACTCAAAATGTTTTCTAATTGCGTCCGTGTAAGCACTTACTTCTTGTACTATCAGTGCTTCCGTTAAAGGTACCGCAGGAGTACCCTCTAGAGGAGGAGTTTTATCTTCAAATGTAATATTAGTTCCATCGTGTGTACAAAATTTAGTACTAAGTCTTAAAGCATTATATTCATCATCTGAAATATCATAAACTGTGTGAAACTGTGCCATATTTGGTGGCATTACTTTATCTCTTGCAGATGCATCTGCTGCTATTCTACTTTGAGTACTCCCTGCAGGAGCATCATTATCAAAAATTACGTACGCCATATTAACTTCCTATATTTTCAAATATTAATAATCCACCAGATCCACCAGTTCTACCACCTGAACCTGGAGCAGAAGGTCCAAAATATAATCCTGTCATAGTTGGCATCGAACCTGGATTTGTGTTTGCGTATAATGTTCCCGCTGGGCCTGAACTGGTACTACCTTGGCTACCAGTACCTGGATACATACCTCCACCTCCACCACCAAATGTAACATCTGCTGGTGAGCCAACGAATGAACTTTGACCCGACTGTCCGTGAACTTGCATTGAAGGTCCTCCGCCAGTTCCAGCTCTATAAGGAACAGAATAAGGATTTGAAACAGTAACTTCTGCAAAACCAAAAGCACCCGCTCCTCCGCTTCCTTTATTAGGATGCATACCAGAAGCTCCACCGCCTCCACCGCCTCCTACACCAATGACATGTAAATTTGTTGTCGCAGGGTTAGCTGTAAAAGTTCCTGTTTCACCTGAAGCAGCAAGAGTTAAAACCATGCTTCCACCACCTGCACTTCCTGCTGATGCAGCAGTTAATCTACCTTGAGCATCAACAGTAATTGATGCTAAGTCATAAGAACCTGCAGTAACTGCAGTGTTTGAAAGTTGATCTGGGCCAACAGCATCATTTGCAATTTTTGCTTGAGTAACCTGTAATGCACTTATCTTTGCAGTAGTAATTGCATTATCAGCAATTTTTGCAGTGGTTACATTTGCATTTGAAATTTTTGCAGTAAGTACTGCATTATCAGCAATTTTTGCAGTAGTTACTGCAGCATCAGCAATTTGTGCTGTACCAATAGTTCCACCTAAAGTATCTAATGCTATTTCATTTAAATTTGTTCCATCTGTGTACGCAGCAACTATTTTTGCTTCACCTGCAGTGAAACCAGTTCCTGAAACTGTATTGATTGTTAAATTTGTTACACCAGTAACTGCTGATAAATCAAATATGTAAAATTTTTCAATTGAATCTGGAACAGTAACTATTGATGCTGAAGTTAAAGTTCCAGTAAATTTAATTACCATATTTCTTGCAGTTGAAATAGTTTTATCTGTCATTTCAAGAGTGACAGTTCCACCATCGGTAAGTGCTATTGATTCAAATCCTGCTATTGCTTGTTGAACCAAATTTAAATTGTTATTTGTATTATCTCCCCATGTACCGGCATTTTCGCCAGTGACCATAAGTTCTAATTTTAAATCTGTTGAAAAACTTGATGCCATAAAATTTTATCTCCTTAATTGTGTTTATTTTACTATAATCATGCAGCCAAATCAACATCCGACCATACATTATTTACTCCTGGATCTATTTCTTGCCATGAGGTTAATCCTACTTGACCTATCGAAATAGTTGCAGACACTCCAGAAACATTAACTCCAGCGCCAGCATCTACTGTTACGGATCCTACAGATCCTGTTAATTGAATGCCTGAAACCTCTGCTATTGATACAGCGTCTACTTGACCTACAGATCCTGTTAATTGTTGGCCTGTTACACCCTCAACAGTAGATTGGACTAAAGTAAAGTTTCCAATTGTGCTTGTTAAAGATATGCCTGTAACAGGTACCTCTAGTTTAGGTTCAGGAACTACTTGTCCAATTGATGATGATAATTCACCTACTGAAGTAACTGTAACATTAGCATCAGCTGTGTTTATAACAGAACCAATAGAAGCATCTATTTGATCTTCTGAAGCAATAACAAATATGTCTTGGTCAATTTGTAATGAGATTGATCCTTGTGTTGAAGTTAATTCAAATCCTGTAGCTTCGAAAGTAAAGTCTGTAAATGCAGTTTCATCTCCAATTGAAGATGTAAGTTCAATACCTGTTACTTGAACAGAGAAGTTATCACCCCATGCAAAAGATCCCCAATCATCTCTACCCCAACCTTCTCCAGTTAAAGTAGTTTCATCAACAGTAGCTGTTCCAATAGAAGTAGTTAAAGTTCCCGCAGTTGTGACTGGTACACCAATTCCAACTGTCTCGTCTCCAATAGTAGAAGTTAGTAATAAACTCGGTGCTTCAAATAAAAATGATATTCCTGCTACTACACCTACATTAGTAGAAGTAAGTTCAATACCTGTTACTGAAACATCAGCATTAGCTTGAACAGTTTCTGTTCCTATTGTTGAGGTAAGTGATATGCCACTGACAGAAACGGTTTCATTAGAAAGGTCTCCCCATTCTGATGCTCCCCATGTTTTACTCCCCCATCCAGTGGCCATATCATTTTATTCCTTATGCAATTCTTAATATCGCAGCAGAGGTAGTGAATGCAGGGAACTGAATTGTAAATGTTCCAGCTGTTGCAGTCTTATCTCCACCAAAATCTAATACAGCAACTGCATCAGTAGTGTTTGTACCACCGTTAGTAGTTGTGTTGTAAATTAAAGCTCCTCTTGCAGTTAAAGTAACACCTGTGAAAGAAAGATCTGCGAAATCTGTAATTGCGATTCCTGAAGATACTTTTACACCTTGATTTACTAAAGCTGAACCACCTGCAGTATAACCTGAAGATGACACTTCGTTTGTTGTAGCATAGTTTGTAGTTGAAGCACCTAAAGTTGCTTGTGATGTAAACATAGCTAATTTATATGTGTCCGATGATGTATCGAAATCATGTTCTCCTTGAAGTAATTGTCCTTTGAACGAATTACAAATTGCGTTTGTTGTTATTGCCATAATTATTCTCCTTAAAAATTATTGGTTTATGGAGAAGGAGAAGGTACTACCACTCTAGGTACACCGTCATCAAACTCCGATCGTCTTCTTCTGCCCATTTGTTGTAGAGCAAAATTCTGTACTTCTTCAGTATACTTCTTTTCATATAGGTTGTACATATCCATAGGTCCTTTTAAAAATCTAAAGGCTTCAGATAATACGCCATGTAATAGCATTGATTCTTGATAAGTAGAAATGAAAGTAGTGTTTGTAGATGTAAATTCTGGTGGGTCTGTAATGTAGTTTATTTGTACTTGAAGTGTAGTACTAGGAACGGGTGCTACTAAAAGATTAAAATCATCCCAATTAGCCCAATATTTAGGAGTGCCTGTTGCCTCATCGTTGTTATATTCTGATATAAAACTTGTATCTCTTTTTTCTAAAAATGTTCTGTTACCACTTCCATCAATTACTTGAACTGATCTAATTATAGTTAAATCAGCAGGTAATGAAACATATCTGTTATTAGCTGTAAAATTTGAAGTAGAATATTTTCTTAAATCATCATAATCAACTTTACCTGCGATATCTAATTCAACAGATCTTATAAAATTTTGAATAATACTATCCGTTAGAACATTACTATCTACTTCAGTATAATCTCTTACTTGTGTTAAAAAATCTGAATAACTTATTGCCATTATGTAATACTCACTGTTACTTTTGCTAAACTTATATTTGCTTGTCTTCTTCTATTTTGTAATGATGGATCTGCAGGAATCATAGCTGATGTTCCTTGAGTTAAAAAAGCAAACTGTCCTGGTAAACTTAAGTTTGCAACTCCAACTGTAATACCACCAGAATCTGATATCGTTTGGTCATTAGCAAATTCTTGAGTTGGTTGTTGGAATCTTTGAGATCTAACATTTCTTAATGCTACTGCATCTG
>Ga0209630_10002033_pt1 | contig 20279 bp, 15 predicted proteins | sample COG_01_FD_184745 | JGI IMG/M metagenome (GOLD analysis project Ga0209630, IMG submission 184745) | Pelagic Microbial community sample from North Sea - COGITO 998_met_01 (SPAdes) (version 2) | ecosystem: Environmental > Aquatic > Marine > Neritic zone/Coastal water | place: Helgoland, sampling... | reverse complement strand
CAGTAACCTATCAAAATGCATGTGGAAATAGTGTAACGTTGTATGATACAATTAATGTGGAGGACAATTTGCCATTTACAGGAAATCCATATGCTAATATGAATAATGGTACTGTGTGTGTTAATAGCGAAGCTGAATTTTATGCTCAGTCGGGATATTCAAGTTATGTTTGGGATTTTGGAGATGGAGGCACTTCTACAAATAAAGAGGCACAACATATTTATAATGCGGCCGGCACCTACAATGCCTCTGTTGAGATTACAAATGGATGTGGCGCAAGTACTACCCTATCTGTTGTTGCTATTATTGTCGATGATATGCCAGTTGGAAATTTGTATTATCAAATCTATGGCGACTCAGCTTGTCCAAATGATGAGGTTTTATTTTTAGCTGAAAACTCGGGTAATGGCATTTCATATTCTTGGGATTTTGGAGATGGAACTTCTTCATATGAATATAATGGTTCTCACTCTTACACAAATACCGGGTTGTATATTATAACGATTACTGCGACTAATGGCTGTGGGAATGATACTACTGTTTTAGATACAGTTATAGTTGACAACAACGTATTCCCAAGCGCTAACAATCTCCAAGTGTTTGCTCAGGAGGAAGGTTGTATTGGAGATGAATTGTATTTTGTTGTTGCTCCCTCTGGAGCAGGTGACTACACTTGGGATTTTGGGGATGGAAATTCAACTACTTCAACATTTCCTTTGGTTGTTGGCGGTCAAGGTTCATATGATGTTGCGTTGCATCCATTTTTAGCATCTGGAAATTATGAAGCGCACTTTTCTGTTACAAATGGATGCGGGAATACCTATTATGATACATTAGTGGTTCAAATAGGCGGAATAGGAGATAGTGTTAATGTTGAAACTTCTTTCTTTGCCAATGAAGTAGGGTCTTCTTGCCAAGGTCAGCCAGTAGAGTTTTTTGCGGTTGGAGCATCTAGTTATACTTGGAACTTTGGTGATGGAACAGGTATTCTGATAACAGAAGGATCTCTTGTTCCTGTTTACCATACGTTTATGAATCCTGGCACTTACAATGTTGTGGTAAACGGGTATAATAATTGTGGAAATTCTGATAGCCAAACAGAAGAGGTTTTTATCCCACAATCATTAATCGATATAACAACAAACGCCGTTCAGCTTGCAAATTGTGGTGAGAATGATGGGATGGCAGTTGTCTCCGCCACAGGAGGAATGCCTCCTTATCAATACGGATGGAGTAATGGAGACAATTCTGTAATTGCAGACAGTTTGGGTTCAGGGTTATACGTAATTACTGTGACAGATAATAATGATTGTTCAAGTGAAGGGATAGTCACAGTTGATGATAATCAAGGGCCAACTATATTAGTTGACAACATTACTAACTTAGGTTGTTATGGAGGAGCTAATGGAACAATTAGTGTTTCAATATTGGGCGGAGCCCCACCTTACGAAATCATATGGTCCAATGGAGACAACACAGAAGATGTTTTTGGATTAGTTGCAGGACCTTATGAGATTTTTGTTACGGATGCAAACGGATGTATGGGTATGGAAAGCATTACCGTTACGCAACCAGAGGAGGCAATAGTATCAATTATTACGCAACCATCAGCTTGTGGAAATAATACAGGTGGAGCGATGGCTGTAATAAGTAATGGTGCACCTCCTTATAACTATATCTGGCCAAATCAAACAGGCCCTGTTCACCAAACGGGAGGATTAGCTCCCGGAATACATGAATTATTGGTAATTGATGCAAATACATGTTTATTGCAAAAAGAATTTGTAATAAATCAAAATACAGCTCCAATAATCTTATTGGATTCTGTTGCAACTGGAACTTGTTCAGGAGATTTGAGTTCAATTTATATAAATACAATTGGAGGGTTAGCTCCTTTTACCTACAGTTGGTCAAATGGAACTGCAGACGAAGATTTGACGGATGTGTTGCCAGGGGATTATGATGTTCAAATTATGGGAAATAATGGATGCTCATCTTATTTTACATATTCAGTAGAAATGACTTCTCCAGACGAAAATGCTATCTGTATTGTTTCTGTAGATACCGTGCTTGGAGGTAATTTAGTTGTTTGGGAGCCAGTCCAAACGACAGGTGTTGATTATTATAATGTGTATAAGGAAAGTTCTCAAAGTGGACTATACTATTTGGTTGGAACAACAGATGCAGATAGTTTAAGCTTCTATCATGATATAAACTCTGACCCGCAAATTAGATCTTGGAGATATAAAATAGCTGCGGTAGATAATTGTGGTAATGAATCTGAATTAAGTACTGAGCACAAAACAATTCATTTAACAGCTAACTTAGGAGTTGGAAATGTGGTTAATCTTATTTGGGATAACTATGAAGGGTTTAATTATTCTACTTTTTATGTGAATAGATATCATCCAACCACAGGATGGATGGTAATAGATTCATTAGGGGCGAACTTAAATTCATATACAGATGTTACACCTCCAAGTGATAGCAACTTGGTGTATCAGGTAACAATTAATGCGCCGGGGTTATGTTCTGCTCAAAAAGCACAAGATCATAATAGTACACGTTCTAATAGAGCTTCAATTAATGAACCTGAGGAAGAAACAGAAACCCCTACTGCGCTTTCTGAATTTTATTTGTCTACTATTGCAATTCAACCAAACCCTACCAGCGGCATATTTACACTGTATTTTGATGGGCTTGCAACAGAAAAAAATATTGAGATTTTTGATCTTCAAGGAAAACGTCTTGCAAACAAATTGTGCTCAAAAGAGAACAAAACGATTGGTTTTGATATTTCGGAATTTGAAACAGGAATGTATTTGATAAAAATATCTTCTGATAAAGAGACAAAAGCCTTAAGGTTGATAAAACAATAAAATAAATTATGAAGAAATATTTTTGTGCTTTACTATTGGTTCTTGCCAATGGTATAGTGATGGCCCAATTAGTAATTAACACAGTTGGAGTTGAATCTCCTCAATGCCACGCATTATGCAATGGCTCTCTTAACATATCTGCAAGTGGAACCTCAGGCCCCTATCAATATAGTATAGATGGTGGAGCCACTTATCATAGCCAGAATTTTTTTAATTCTTTGTGCGCAGGCACCTACGATATTTGGGTACATGATCCAGGGTTTAGTTTATATGCCGACACAACGGTGGTAATGACGGAGCCTGCTCTTTTGGACATAACTAGTTCTACTTCGTCTGATGTTATTTGTAATGGCGATTGCAATGGATCTGCTTCCGTAAATGTTTCAGGAGGTACTGTTTCATCAGGTTATATGTATTTCTGGACAAATGGCGAGAGCACGCCTAGTGTAAATGGTTTATGTCCAGGCTCTTATGAATGTATGGTTTCTGATGATAACGAATGTTATGACAGTATTACTTTAGTAATCAGTGAACCTAGCGCGTTAGTCTTTACAATAGATGCGGAAAATGTTTCTTGCCACGGTGGTAACGATGGTGTCATTAATTTTATGGATGGGAATGGGAATTCTGGAGCTTTTGGAGGAACTCCCTTTGCTAATAATGGTTATCAATATTCCATTGATGAAGGAGGGTCGTACCAATCGTTATCTGAATTTACAAATATTACAGCGGGACTATATGGCTTAATCGTCGAGGACTCATTGGGTTGTATTGCATATTCTCCGCATGATATTTTTGAACCAGCTCCTATTAGTTTTTCGGTTTATTCGTCGAGTCCTTCAGCTTGTAACGTTGCAGATGGATCATTTACTATTTCGGAGCTTATGCAAGATTCGTCATACAATATTTTTTATACAGATCAAAATGGTAACCAGTCCCAAACAGGAGGCACAGCTAATATTGACGGTGAAATAACAGTTTCTGGCTTTTCTTCAGATGAAATTTCAGACATAACAGTCGGCCTGAATACTTGTTCTGCGTTTATGGATACCTTGATTTATTTAACTGCACCAACCTTTGGCTTTATAATGAACACAGCTTCAGCTGTAGTTACCGATGCTTCTTGTACAAATACAGATGGAAGTATTACTGGAATTAGCGTTTCGGGCGGAACGGGCCCCGGAACTTATACATATAATTATACGGGAGGTGCTGCTACTCTGGATTTATTAAACGCCTATCCTGGGTCATATACTTTAACAGTTTCAGACACCAATGGCTGTGTAATTGAGTCGAATGCATTTACGATTAATTCAACCATTTCAAACGTCACCCTTTCATCTGCAACTACCTCAGCAACCTGTAATGGTAATTGTGACGGTGCTATTTCGACAGTTGCATCTGGAGGCGATGGGAATTATTCTTATACATGCAGTAATGGTATGGTAGGAGACAGTTTAATAAATGTTTGTGCTGGTATCCATACTATTTGGGTTATAGATGGATTAGGCTGTCAAGGAATAGATACAGTTACGGTTTTAGAACCAGCAGTAATTTCGAATACAATTTCCTCTGTTGCTCCTTCTTGTGGATCAAATGATGGATCCGCGGAAGTTACGGGATCAACAGGAGGTGTTCTTCCCTATTCTTATCAGTGGTCTAATGGTTCTACTTCAGAATTGGCTGATAGTTTGCTTGCGGGGGTTTACGTAGTTACCGTTACAGATGACGCCCTTTGTTCGGTTAGCGAAACAGTTAACATTACAAGCATTGCTGGGCCAATTATTACAAGTAATATAATAGATGCATCGTGCAATGGTGGAAATGATGGTGCAATTGATTTAACGATTACCGGTGGAACAGCACCTTATAATATTGACTGGTCAACGGGAGAGCATACTCAAGATGTTTCTGGCTTAGCTGCAGGTATTTATGACGTTACAATTTTTGATGATGCTGGTTGTGGAGCCGTTCAGGTGTTTTCTGTTTTGGAGTCTATGCCAATTGATTTATCGGTAGCCACTATCGTGGATGCTTCTTGTGCCAGTGCAGATGGGATGATTTCAGTTTCTGCTACAGGTGGAGTAGGTGGATATAATTATCTTTGGTCAGGAGAGGAAAGTCAGTGCAATTACGAATTATGCATAACAGATGATTTCGGTGATGGCTGGAGTGGTAACACCGTTGATGTTTTTGTAAACGGTAATTTGTATGGCAATTACGGCGCTTCTTTAGTTGGTCCGGGCCCTGAGTGCTTCTTTATTGCTGTAAATAATGGAGATACTGTTGATGTTATTTTTAACGAAACGGGAACTTACGCATTTGAATGTAATTTCTTTTTAACGGATGCTTCAGGAAGCCAGGCTGGCTTTGGAGACGATATTTCAAACATTAATAACGTAATAGCAAATTGCGGTTCAACAACCTCAGATGCTTCAAACCTAGCCGCTGGAACATATTTTCTATCTGTTACAGATAATAATTTGTGTACGGCAAATGCTAGCTATACTGTTAGCAATGCGGCTGGACCTTCAATTAGTGTTGATCAAGTTATCCAACCTGTGTGCCAAGGAGGAAGCGGAGAAATATTGGTTTCTGTAACAGGAGGTGCTTTACCTTATTCATACGAATGGAGTAACGGTGCAAGCAGTGAAGATTTATTCAATGCACCAGTAGGGAGTTATGAGTTAGTAGTCACAGACTCGAATGGATGTAAAGGTGTTGAGTATTCAGAGCTTTTTGGAGTTAATTTAAATGCTGCCGAAATTTGTATGGTAACGGTAGATACAGCTACAGGAGCTAACTTAGTGGTTTGGAATAAAGAGCAGAATTTAGGCATTTCAGAATATGAGATCCATAAAGAAACAAATTCCCTGAATGTGTTTCAACTGCTAGGAACAGTTCCTTTTGATAGTTTATCTCAATTTGTTGATACAGCGGCAAATTCTAGTGTGCACTCCTACCGTTATAAATTAAGAACGATTGATAGTTGTGGAAACTATTCTGAATTTTTAGCTTATCATAAAACCATACATTTAGTTTCAAATATTGGTCTTAATAATACAGTCAATCTTATTTGGGATGATTACATTGGTTTTCAATATTTAACTTTTTATATAAACAGGTACCAGCCAACTATCGGGTGGGAGGTTCTTGATTCTGTAGCGGCCAATATTCATAGTTACACCGATAATTCATTCTTATCATTAGCGGGGTTACAATATGACATTGAGGCTGTTCCAATTATGCCATGTTTAGCAGAGAAAGCACAAGATCATAACTCTACACGTTCTAATAGGCATACTATTGCACCACCAAGTCCAAGCTTAATAGATGAGTCAACTATGTTAAATGCTAGAGTTCAGCCAAACCCAAGTAATGGATTCTTTTCGATAATTGTTGAAGCTTCAAATTGGACCTATTCAATATTGGATATGAATGGAAAATTAATCATGAATGAAAGCGCTTCTGCCAATAAAGTAGAAGTAAACATTGAAGCTTTAGAAGCGGGTATTTATATGCTACAAATTTCAGTAGAAGGTCATTCTGTTTATAAGAAAATTTTGAAACAATAAGCTTATTTATAGCATCAATTAATAGTTACATTAAAAAAAATCATTTTATGAAAAAGTATTTATTTATATTGGGAATTTTATTAGGCTTTGGGCACATGTTTGGACAAGGACAATTAATGATAGATGACATTCTCATCACCGATCCATCTTGTTCCGATTCTTGCAATGGAGAAGTAGTAATTATTGCTTCAGGAGGTATTCCTCCAATGGAATACAGTATTGATAATGGTCAAACTTTTCAGACTAGCAACTCATTCACCGGTTTGTGTGCAGGAATGTATGATGCAGTTGTGCAGGATGTTGGGGGTGAGCAATTTCACCAACCTGCCGACTTAATTGCTGATCCAATCGGAGCAAACTTTACAATTGATGATCCTATTTCTTGTCAAGGGGATACGGATGGTGTTTTAACGGTAAACGCTTATGGAGGATTCGGTGGTTCCTATACCTATTTATGGGTCTCGGATCAAACAACGGATGTTACCAATTATTCTGGTCATGTTGGTTATAATGTGGTTGTGATTACAGATTTGAATGGCTGTTCAGATTCTATGCAAGTTTATCTTGATGAACCAATGCTTTTAGAGGTTTCAGTATCTTCAGGAAACACAATCTGTACCAACGCAATAGGGTCTTCTGAAGCTTTTACTCAAGGAGGAACAATGCCTTATGATTATTCTTGGGAAAGTGGAGGAACAGGTTTAATTGAAACAAACCTAACAGAGGGAGATTATATTTTAACTGTTACAGATGCCAATGGCTGTATTGCTACAGCAACGGCAAATATTGAAATTGATCCAGGCACATTAGACGTTTCTGTACTTTCGGTAAATACAACTTGCTCAAACGCAATAGGTTCTTCCGAAGCTTTTCCTACTGGAGGCACAATGCCTTTGGTTTATTCTTGGGAAAGTGGTGGAACTGGCTTAACTGAAACAAACCTAGCAGAAGGAGATTATATTTTTACTGTTACAGATGTTAATGGCTGTGTTGCAACAGATACTGCGAACATTGGTATTGATGTATTTCCTCTGGAAGCATGTGTTGTTACGGTAGATTCAACCTCAACTAAGAACGTTATTGTTTGGGAAAAACCTATAGCAAATGGGATCTCGCATTTTAATGTATATAGAGATGTCGTTGGTACTTATACATATGTAGACAGTATTCCATATGATTCTTTAAGTCAGTATGAAGATGTTACTGGTGGAGTAAACCCACAAGTAACCCAATATCGTTATAAGATTTCTGTGGTTGACAGTTGTGGTAATGAAAGTGACTTAAGTGCTTTCCACCAAACAATTCACTTGAATGCACCAAACTTAGTCGGTAATACAGCTGATTTAGTTTGGCAAGCCTATGAAGGGTTTACAAGTAATTTTTACTATCGGATTTTAAGAGATTCAACAGGAACAAATGATTGGGAAGTGGTCGATTCTGTATCGCTAACGACCTTAGTTTATACAGATATTGCGGTACCAAATACATCAAATATATCCTACTTAGTTCAAATTGCTACTCCTAATACTTGTACGGCAACAAAAGCACAAGATCATAATTCTACACGATCAAATCGTGCTAGTATAGTAGCTCCAAATACAATTAATGAAAATGCTTTAGAATTAATTAAGGTTAATCCAAATCCAACAACAGAGAAATTTAACATTAATCTAGGGGGGGCTCATTCTGAAACAATAATAGAGTTGTTTGATCTTCAAGGAAAGTTAATTACAACAAAAATAGTAAATACTGCCAGCACAGAATTTGATTTATCAGATAACGAAAAAGGCTTGTACTTGATTAAAGTATCTTCTGAAAGTGGAGTTAAAACGATTAGAATTGTTAAACAGTAAGAAATTATTTAATAGTAAAAAAGCAGAAGAGATTCTGCTTTTTTTTGCAAAAACATATAGAAAATTGTGAAGCAATAAGGGGAATAAAATATTTAGTATGTAAAAGCCTTTTGATTTTATCAAAAGGCTTTTACATTTGAGGAAACTTCTAAATTATTCTATTGTGTTAAAGAAAATTGTATTTTCAGTTGGTATTTTATTTTCAATGAGCCTTCAGTCTTGTAGTGATCCGGTTCATCCAGATTCAGAGAGGTTATGCAGGTGCTATACGCAACAGTTTAGAGCGGACTCTGCTAGAGTTGATGTCATCGGTGATTCGTGCCGAGCAATCTATATTGGCATAATCAAATCACTAGAAAATGATGCAGAAGAAATGGCAAAATTTGAGAAAGCTTTAGATGTTTGTCGATAAGAAACGCTTGAACTATGGAAAAAATCCTTAATTACATAAATGGTGCCTTAGTTGAGCCGATTAATAATTCTTTTTTGGATAATTACAACCCATCTATTGGAAAAGTATATAGTCAAATTCCTGATTCCAATGAAAAGGATGTTGATTTGGCATATGCTGCTGCAAATGAAGCTTTTGCTAGCTGGAGCGCTACTCCAAAAGAGGAGCGGTCAAAAATCATGATGCGTATAGCTGATTTGATTGAAGAGAATTTAGAAGAACTAGCAGAGGCAGAATCTATGGATAATGGGAAGCCTGTTAAATTAGCAACACATGTGGACATTCCACGTGCTGCAAGTAACATGCGGTTTTTCGCAACGGCTATTTTACATTATGCATCTGAAAGTCACGAGATGGACGGCATAGCAATTAATTATACGTTGCGTAAACCAATCGGAGTGGTTGGATGTATTTCTCCATGGAACCTTCCATTGTATCTTTTTACGTGGAAAATTGCCCCAGCATTGGCGTCAGGAAATTGCGTCATTGCAAAACCTTCTGAGGTAACACCGATGACAGCTTATTTGTTTTCTAAGTTATGTATTGAAGCAGGGTTGCCGAAAGGTGTATTAAACATTATTCATGGAATGGGACCAAGCGTAGGTTCTCCAATAACCACGCATCCTGGAATTAAGGCAATTTCATTTACTGGTGGAACAGCTACCGGAAAAGCTATTGCTAAAGTTGCTGCTCCAATGTTTAAAAAATTGAGTTTGGAGTTAGGAGGTAAAAATCCAAACATCATTTTTGCAGATTGCGATTTCGATAAAGCATTGAAAACAACAATGCTTTCTTCTTTTGCTAATCAAGGTCAAATTTGTTTATGTGGCTCTCGGATTTTTGTGGAAAGACCTATTTATGAAAAATTCAGAGATGCCTTTGTAGCGAAAACAAAGCAACTAAAAGTAGGGAATCCTAACGATGCAGATACCAACCTTGGTGCAATTGTATCGAAAGCTCATTTAGAAAAAGTTTTGTCTTATGTGGATTTAGCCCAAGAAGAAGGCGGAACTGTTCTAGCTGGCGGAAATAAAGTCCAACTAGAAGGAGAACTTTCTGAAGGATATTTTATGGAGCCGACTATTATTGAAGGATTAGCATTTGATTGTCGTACGAATCAAGAAGAAATTTTTGGACCTGTAGTTACAATTATGCCTTTTGATACAGAAGAAGAAGTTGTAGTAATGGCCAATAGCACTGAATATGGTCTTGCTGCAACTGTATGGACACAAGATGTTAGCAAAGCCACAAGATTAGGCGCTAGTCTTGCTTCAGGAATTGTTTGGGTCAATTGTTGGTTGGTTCGAGACCTAAGAACACCTTTTGGTGGAGTTAAAAACTCTGGTGTTGGTCGTGAAGGTGGCTTTAATGCGTTGAACTTTTTTACCGAACAAACAAACGTTTGTATTAAACTGTAAATAATACATTATACATTTCTCCGTTATAAACGCACTCACCATTCAGATATTTGTGTTAATAACTTAAAAGAAAGCGGACAGTAGGCACATACTATCCTTGTATTTTTGTGTAGAATGGTACGATTAATTATTATATTTCTTTTGCTGATTAGTTTTTCTAACCTGTATGCAGGTCAGAATGTATATAATCCAGATTCTACCTTTTATGATTCTTTATATACCTATGAAGAACTAGCAAAAATCGACTTCCCTGAAATTTGTCCTGAAATTACTTTTGAAGATGAATTGTATAACCCGACCTTTTTATTAGAAAGTGATTATTACGTGAATCGATATAAAGAACCCGACTTAATGTACAAGGTGATTGACAATTTCGGAAATGGTTTTGATAGTTTATATGGCACGCGAAACATGAGAACCGTTCTTCACGGCGTCGCATATAGAGGTGGAGCAAATAACTATTACCACAAAACAGACAAGCGCAACAATCATAACCCTCTACCTGATGATGGAATTGCCAACCTATGTAAAGAAGGCTTTTCCCATTCTATTTATTTGTATAAGCAAAATTGGGACAGTGCGCCGGAATATGAAACATGTGATTGTGTTAACGAAGCTCAAAATGAAATGGAGTATTCTCAGTATGATTACTACGATAAAGAACACATTAAGGAAATGCTCGGGTTAATTTATAAAAGTGCTATAGATCCAAATACAGGGCCTGTATATTTGCATTGCTGGAACGGCTGGCATGCTTCCGGTTTTATCTCTGCAGTAATTTTAAAACAGTTTTGTGGGTTTTCTGATTTAGACGCTACAGCGTATTGGGATTTAGGAACAGATGGCGCAAATACAAGTCCTCGATATAATTCGATTCGACAAAAAATAATGGATTTCGAACCTTATTCGGAATTCTTGCTTGAAGATTCCCTGGGGAACAAAATCTGTGCGCCTATGCCTGAGTTTATCGATAGCTCTATGCTTCATATTAGCATTGAGCATCTTGTTATCGTTCCAGAAGCAATCCCTCTAAATACAATATTGATTCTTACGCATGTTATATTTGATCCAGGAAAAACAACTTTTCTTTCCGCCAATACAAATGAAGATTTGATAAACTTAGTTGCAGCAATGCAAAAGAGCCCTGATTTAAAAATTCAAATAAGCGGACATACTGACCGCTCTGGAAATGAGCAAAAGAATAAAGAACTTTCAAAAAGCAGGGCGAAATTTGTGTACGACCACCTTATAGCCAAAGGGATATCAATAGATAGAATCTCTCATGTTGGTTATGGTTCTGCCAAGCCAGCCTACTCTAACAGGACAAAAGATGGCAGAGCGGCAAATCGAAGAATAGAGGTAAAGATTCTTTCTAAAAAAGCAGAATCAATGGATAACCTTGTCGATGAAACTACAGTAGCGGCGGAAGATTCATTTGAAAAGCATACTAATTCATCATTAATTGACTTTGAGAAAAAAGAAATCGGGGAAGCTCTTATTTTGAAACATATATTGTTTGAGCCTAACATGATTGAATTAACAGCAACCTCTATATTTCAGGCAGATACCTTAGTCGATATGCTCAAGCAGAATCCAGAATTATCTATAGAAGTATTCGGATATACTGATAAATCTGGGATAGAAGATAAAAACATTGTTCTCTCTAAAAATAGGGCAAAAGCACTGCACGATTATCTGATTAAAAAAGGGATTGATTCCAATAGACTTTATTATTCAGGATGTGGTTCAGGCAATCCAATAGCATCCAATAAATATAGATGGGGGAGAGATATTAATCGCAGAATTGAAGTTGTAATTATCAAAAAATAAAATATGGAAAACGACAGAATTAATTCACAAAAAGCACCGAAACCAATGGGGTTGTATCCACATGCGAGAAAGGTAGGTGATTTGTTGTTTTTGTCTGGAGTAGGTCCGAGAGCTGCAGGTTCTGGCAGTGAAGAGGCAAATATTCCTGGGTTGAAGTTTGATAAAAATGGGAATTACGAGACTTTCGATTTCGAAGAGCAGTGTCGATCAGTATTTGAAAATGTAAAACTAATACTAGAAGAGTCTGGCTCTAGTTGGGAGAACTTGGTTGATGTAACTACTTTCCTAGTAGACATGAAAAGAGACTTTAAAACGTATAACAGAGTGTATGCGGAGTACTTTAAAGACAATCAACCCTGTAGGACTACTGTGGAGATAAATGCGCTACCATCGCCAATTGCAATCGAACTGAAATGTATAGCTACAATTGATTAAAGGCACTGAACTCCGCTTCTCAGAAGCGGTTTATTAGGGTTACTCTATTTAATTTTTATTACGATAGCATAAAACCCAATACGACTTTGCATTTCTGGATCACCTTCGCAGATATCCCATTCCCCTTCTTTTACTTCATAGGTAACGGTTAACCCTTTGTCAATGTACTTCTTCATCTGCTTTAAAGAAACTTTGCTCTCACAAAATTTGATGTAGTAATCCTGAATGGAACACCTAAGATATAGTTCTTTAAAGTCTGAGGGCTTACCTCCTTTATTTACAAATGCTTTTTCAACTACTTGACAACCTGCAGTAATAATATTAGGCTCTTGTGGAAGCATCTGTTGTGAGAATAAATTGATGGAAAGAAGAATAAAAATGAAGAGAAATATATTTTTCATTGAAAAAGTAATTCGGCGTAAAGTAAAGGTACAAAAAAAGCCCGTGATTTAATATCACGGACTTTTGCATTAATATTCTTCTTTCTATCTTGAGAATACAGATCCTCCAGCACTAGAAACTACTCTTGGGTTAACACATAATACTGGGATTTGTGCTTCGTTAGTGATGATTGATTGCTCATAACTACTTCCAAACATTCCCATTAATGAGTTCTTTTGCAGGTTCATTATAGAGATTAAGTCAATCTCTAAGTCTTTTGCTGTAGAAATCATGTTTTTAACAAAGTTCCCTTTTTCAGAAACATGAGTTGCACTTTTAATTCCTTTTCCAGCAAGGTATTTTTTAGCCCAAGCAATATTTCCGTTCAACTTATTACTTAAAAATTCATCTGTTTCTTTTGGTGTAAATATGTGCACTTCAGAACCAAAATATTTAGCCATATCAGCAACTATTTCTAATTTCTGTTTTGTTTCATTATGCAAATCTAAAGGAATCATAATCTTATCATAACCTCCTACATGCATCATGTCATTTTGCACAATAACAAAAGGGACAGAAGAATTTGTTACAACTTTAAGTGCGTGACTTCCAGCAACTTTTTGCCATCCACTAGCTCCATGAGTTCCCATGATAATCATAGAGGCGTTTATTTCAGCAGCGGAATCACCTATATCATCAAATATATTCCCAATACGAATCATTGTTTTTACAGGAACACTTCCTTCCATTGCATTCGCAAGTTTTTGTTCTTCGGCTAATTTAGCTTTCGCAGGCTCTACATCTTCTTTATTTTCTACTACATGAAGTAATATAACCTCTCCGTTGATTGTGTTTGCTAATTCTACAGCATGGTTAATTGCTGTGTGAGCTTCCTTAGTAAAGTCCGTTGGAACCAAAATTGATTTTAAACTCATTGTTATTCTTTTTAATTAAATATTCTAAATCTTTATTGTAATATTAGTAAATCTTATTCACATGGCAAAAGTAAACCCTATTTCTATATTAAACAGCTATTTCTGTCAGAATATATAAAACCTATTACGGAAAGCTATTTTAACTCTTTAATAGCTGTAACAACTTCATATATGAGATAGAGAAAGAACACTCCAAAGAAATTAAATATAATCTCGTTCTTGTTTAAGCTAGAATTTTGTTTTATCACAAAAATAAATACAATTGAGGAGAGCATTTTAAAAACGGTAATCGTTAGAAACGTCATTCCAACTTTTTTAGGGTCTATTGATTTCACTTTACGCATAGCTAAGTTTCCCACGAATAAAAAGAAGAATAAAAAAGCATGTGTGCCCAAGATAAAACTTAAGCTTTGGTCGTTAAGAAAGAAAAATATAAGAGCTAAATGCAGTCCAAAAAGGATTAGTGCAAATGAAAACAGGGGAATCAATTTTTTCATAGTGCAAAATTAGTCTTCTTTAGTAATATTCAAAACTTCTTTAATGATAAGATAAAGGCCTATTGCTACAGCAATTAATGAAAAAACAACTGTGTAAAGAGGCTTTTCATTTCCGCTTTTTTCATCCAAATATTGACCGCCAAAAGCTCCAACAATAATTAATATTGCCATTTGAATTCCGGCAGATGAAAATCTGACGAATAAATTAGCTTTCTTCTTCTCCTTCATCATTTAACTGGTTGTTCATGGCGTATGCAATCATAATAGCCATAATTGGTAATATAATCGTGCAGATTGGGAAATTGTTTTGAAATTGCTTGTCACAAATGTACCCGCCAGAAATACCTGCAATTATTACAAGACCTCCTCTTACTTTATTGTTTATTGGCAACTTAAACTTGATACCAGTGAATTAAGCAGTTTTTTCTTCTATACCAGCTTCTGAAGGAACATCTTCTGTAGATTTTGGCATGTCTTTTACAATACCACCCATGCTACAAGTGCCTCCAAAAACAGCTCCTGGTTCAATCGATAATTTGGACGTTACGATATCTCCTTGTAATTTTGCAGTACTTTTTAATGTTAGTAATTCACTTACTTTAATTGTTCCTACCAGAGCTCCTTCAACATCTGCATTACAGCAAATTACGTTCCCTTCAATATTTCCCTCAGACCCAATTACTAACCTTCCTTTAGTAGAAACCGTTCCTTTTACCTTACCGTCAATTCGAATGTTTCCTTCCGAGATTATTTCTCCCTCGATAGAAGTTCCCTCTACTATTCGGTTTAATTTGTCTGGTGAATTAACGTTTCCTACTGCCATTGTTTCTTTATTTCCTTTAAACATATTATTTACTCTTGCGTGCAAAGGTAGTGAATTTGAAATTAATGCTATTGTGCGCCATATAAAAAGTGTTCGTTTATTGGATTGTCTATACTGCGTCCCGATAGCCATTATGAATGCAATTTTAGATTTTCCCCATTTCAATTACTGCTAACGAATATCTAAGTTTCTTTTCAAACTTACTCTTAGTCCCCAACAATAGGACTTGATCCGAAGTTAGTTTTTTGGCGGTAAAGTCAAACAGTTCTAGGCAATAGGCAAAGCAATTATTTATCGTAGTGCTTTTTGAAAAAAGCTAGATAATCATCGAGTGATTTTTCGATTATCAGAGATGCATAGTTCTTGTTGGTTATAACAAAATAAGGATAGGCATTGCTTAGCGATTTCACGTGTTTTTTATTTACTTTAAATGCTAAGTAATAATCATGAGCAGCTTTTTTGTTTTTAAATTCTTTTACTAAAACAACCTGGGTGTCCGAATCTAGGAAAGTACTAGTTGTTTTTAGTTTACTTTTTGAGAATGAAGTAGAATTAAAATTGGATAATTTCATTTTAGCATCTTTTGTTTTCCCTGATTCATTGGGAATTACCATTACAAAAAAGTGTTTTAAGCCTGGGGCGAAAATATAAGTTCCTTTTCCTTCTTTAGCTTCTTCAATGGAATTTGTTTTTCTTATTTTGTCCAAGGCAGCCTTTGCATTAGCGTATACCTCATGCCCTTTGCAGTGGTCGACGACGTCGCTTAATGCACCTTCTAGCTCCCCTAGAGAATCTAGTCCAGAGTTTTTTTCGCTGACCGCTTGTGCTTTTAAATAGTAGTAATTGCAAAGGAATGCATTGGCTGAGTCTGTCTTAATTATCGCATTACAATTAATGATTACTGCAGCATATTGTTTCTGTACATATTTTTGGTAAGCATCGGCATACCCTGCTTTGTCTTTGTCTTTGTTTAATTGCTCTGCTTGCTTGTAATTAGGATTAAGAATTAACTGCGCATACTCACTGTCTGCAAAGTCATTAAGAATGGTGTTTTTGTGCTTTTTCTTTTGTTCTCCAATCTCCAATAGATATAACTGATAAAGTCCAGAAATCGCTTTTTGTTTAGGTAAAAAGCGGCCAACTAAATCATTAAAAGTCTCTTTTGCTGCAGTTGGGTCCTCTAATTTCACTCGATAGATTGTTCCAATTTCATAAAGAGCGTCCATCATTTCGTTATTAGATGCTAATAGCTTTTCATCATCTCCACAAGGAAGGTCTTTCATGTAAAAGTCAAGAGTGTATTCATCTTTCACTTCACCATCTTCACTATCTGTAGTTTCCTCGCCTACTGAGATACTAATTTTGCTTACTCTTCTCCAGTTGTCTTCTAGTTTTCTGTTACCCCATACTTTTTTAAAATCATTAAATCCCTTTCCTCGTAGATTATTGTCCCATACCCAAAATTTCCCTCCAGAACTACTAGCTGTATTTCCTCCAAATGGAATCGGCGCTATGGTATTGTTTTCGTCCTCAATTCTGGCGTCTTCATCTTTCTTTTCCTGAATTATATCTTCAATTTTTGCTATCAAATCTTTTTCAGAAAGTGCACATAATAGACTAATGCTGTCTCTATTATTTACTATTTCAAGTTGATTTACCAACTCTGTTAAACTTGTGTTTTGAAGCTTTATCATGTCAAATTCCTCATGTTCTTTTGGTAAAACAGTCATGGTGCTGTCGTAGTACCTTTGAGCTTTTATGTAGTTTTTATCAGCATAATATAATTTACCCAAACGAAGAAAAGATTTACTTTTTTGATCATTGTTTGAACTGCTCGAGAGCACAGAAAGCTCCAGATATTCAATGCCTTTAGGACGGTCTCCTTCTCTTAATGTCATGTCAGCCAAAGCAAAATATATTTGATCTAAATACTCAGCATTTTTATCATCTTTCAGCATTTTTAATAGCTGTGCCTTTATGGATTTATTTTTCCCCCCACTATATGCTAGCGCCTGTTTAATCTTAGCTTGAAAAGCCATTTCATATTTTGGGTTCAACTTTACAACTTGTTCATATAGACTAGATGCTTGGCCATTCCCAAGTTCTTGTTGAACTTGGGCAAGGATGAAAATAAGACGGGTCTTAAATTGTCGTTTTTTTTCTAATTCAATTGCTTTTTCTAGTTTTTCTACTGCTTTAGGATATTTTTTTTGCCTTAAAAATAAATCGGCATATATAGGAGCAATTTCTCGATCAAAATTTTTCGGAAAGGGAGGAGGGGTTTTATCATCTTCAATAGATCTGCCCTTCTTTTTAGACTTAGCGCGAGATTTTGATTTCTCTTTTTGCTTTTTTTCTTTCTCTTTTTGCTCTTCAAGTAATTGCGTAAGCTCCTCTTCTCCCTCAATTAGTTTCTTTAAAATATCTTCAGCTTTCTCATACTCTTCAAGTTCAATATACGTTTTTGCTTGCCAAAGCATACTTGTATATTTTATTGGCTCTTTAGAATATTGCCTTTCAATATAAATAAATCTTTTTAAGGCTTCTTCAAAGTCTCTTTTGTGAAATTTAGATTGACCAATCACCATCCAGTTATCGTCAATCCATCTGCACCACTCTGTTTTTCTGAATTGCCCCTTTTTTATAGATGGCATTGAATGCCTACCTATAACAGTTTCACATTTAGTCGCTGCTGTATCCATTGGGGCATAAAGCGATTTTGATCCGATTTCATCTGCATACTCATAAACGGGAATAATTACATTGTAATTTTCCGCCCTAGCGTCAGAATAATTAGTCATCGCTTCCTTAATTATTTCGCCTGCATTAAAGAAACCGTTGTATTTAGCAGTAGTGTTATGGTAACTTCTATTGATCCATGCATCTTTTTCAGTGCTACAGCTAGCAAGTACTATGGCTCCAATTAATAAAATGGATGCTAAAACTTTATATGGTTTGATAACCTTCACTAAGGAATTTGAAACGTGCAATAATAACTACAATCCTGCAAATTTATTTTGTTTTCTAAGGTTTTATTTCAATTATAAGCGTTAATTTTTGTTAGGAATAGCGGATACCTAAATGATTTTATTAATATTTGTAGCAATCAATGGCTAAACCTAAAAAAGAAAAAGAGCAAAATTTATCACTATTTCAGCGTTTCAGCAGGAAGGTTCGTGTTGTTCTTGTAAATGCAGAAAGTTTTGAGGAGAAAAGACATTTTATGCTTTCTCCGCTTAATGCTGTTGTGCTTCTATCTTTTTTTATTATATTAATTATTATTGGCACATATTTAATAATTGCTTACACACCACTAAAGCAATGGGTGCCAGGAATTCCTGATCTTAGTAGTGAATTGACATTGAGAAAAATCGATTTGGAAAACATCCATTATTTGGAAAAGGTGAAACACCAATCCAATATTGAAGAACTTTATTTTCAAAATTTAATTACGATTCTTAATGATGATGTTCCTTCAGATCCTACTTCACAAGATTCAACTTATAATAGAGATTCAACGGATTACACAAGAATGGATTTTTCGACCTCTGAAAAAGACAGTATATTGAGGGCTAAAATAGATTTAAGAGAAAAGTATGAGTTGCATGATAAGGATGGGGATGTAAGCCATAATGACGACATGAAAGGAGTCTTTTTCTTTACACCTATTAATGGATCCGTATCAGAATCATTTAGTTTAAAGGAGGGGCATTTTGGTGTAGATATAGTTGCTTCAAAAGATGAGGCTGTTATGGCAACTTTAGACGGAACAGTTGTTTTTAATGCTTGGACACCAGAAAACGGATACATTATATATTTACAACATAACTACAACCTAATTTCTATCTATAAGCATAATTCGTTTGTGTTAAAGAAGGTTGGAGAGTTTATTGAGGCAGGTGAGCCTATAGCTATAATTGGTAATTCTGGAGGGCTCTCAACGGGGCCGCATTTACATTTTGAGCTTTGGCACAAAGGGACAGCTTTAAACCCAGAAGACTATATGCGCTTCAATTGAAAAGAAAAATTAGCAATAAGTACCTAAAAAACTTGCCAATTAACATACATATGGCCGTTAGCGGAAAGTTGATTTTAAAGTAGCCTAATGCCAAGGCAAACACATCTCCGATAATAGGAATCCACACAAATAAAGCGAGTGATACCGCATAGTTAATGAGGTAACTTTTAGTTTTTTCTGTCTTTTCTCGACTTATTTTAAAATAATTTTCAATCCAATCAACATTTCCTAAATAACCAATTCCGTAGGTTGTAATACTTCCAAGCCAATTTCCAGAGGTTATAATTATCAAACAAATAGTTGGGTCAAATCCATTTAGAAGAGCAACGGTCAAAAGACCTTCAGAAGAAAAAGGTAAAATTGTCGCAGCTAAAAAACCAGCAATAAACAGCCCTAAACGCTCCAATTCTCCTAGCCTCATAAGTGTCTAAAACAAATAAAACAGAACGTTGAAAGTAACAATTGTAAGGTTATATATTTACGGAAGTCGGATAAGTTTTTATATTCAAACATATTTTTTTACCTTTGCCGTCCATTTTTTGGATGCATGAAGGAAAAACTTAAGAAATATGATATTTCATTTGTAGGACTTAAGGAAGGAATTCATACTTATAACTATAGAATTGGAAAAGCGTTCTTTACAAATTTTATAAACGCAGACTCTGTTTTAGAGGATGGGAATGTAGATGTTGAATTGCAATTGGAAAAATCAAGGACTATGCTAGTGCTTATGTTTTCAATAAAGGGAATACTAAACGTCGAATGTGATGTTTGTCTGGATCCTCTAGCGTTAAACATTAGCCATGATTTTAGACAAATTTGTAAGTTCTCAGATGAGGGGTTTACAAGTTCAGATGATGAAATTACTGCAATTCCAACATCTGATTATGAGATTAACGTTGCACGTTTTATATATGAATTTATTCACCTTTGTGTTCCAGCTAAAATGACGCATGAAGAGGGAGATTGTAATGATAAAATAAAAGACATCGTTAGTCAATATTTATTAACAGAGGAGCCGAATATGGATTCGGAAAGTAAAAGTGAAGAAAATGATATTGTTGATCCTAGATGGGCAGTATTGAAAGAATTAAAAAACAAGAATTAACAAGAATTAAAAACCATATATAATGGCACATCCTAAACGAAAAATCTCTAACCAGAGAAGAAAGAAGAGAAGAACG
>Ga0209630_10002025_pt1 | contig 20329 bp, 29 predicted proteins | sample COG_01_FD_184745 | JGI IMG/M metagenome (GOLD analysis project Ga0209630, IMG submission 184745) | Pelagic Microbial community sample from North Sea - COGITO 998_met_01 (SPAdes) (version 2) | ecosystem: Environmental > Aquatic > Marine > Neritic zone/Coastal water | place: Helgoland, sampling... | reverse complement strand
AAACAATTAGTTTTGGTCATCGCAGAAGTGGAACAGATACTGAGATTGTTAAGAATTTAGCAATCCCATCAAGTGATACTGCAAATTTATTATCAGGAAAACTAGTTGTTGAGACTGGTGATACTTTAACAATTGTTGGTAGTACTGCTACTGACCTGAAATATTTGTCAAGTATTTTGGAAACATCTAATCTCTAATATTTTAAAGTAGAAAAATGGCAGCACCAATTAGATTCCTTAGTGGAAGAAATCAACAACAAAAAATTGGAATAGAAGGAAGTACCGAGAACCAAAAGGTATTGGAGGTTGTTGGTCAAGTTGGTATTGGAACTACTATCTTTGAACCTAGTGCAGAATTAGAAGTTCGTGGTGATGTTCTTGTAAGTGGTATTCTGACTGTAGGAAGTATCACGATAGGATCTGGTGGAGGGGGTACTTTTCAAGTAGATAATCTTGATGTATCAGGTCTATCAACGTTTACTGGTGCTATTGATGCTAATGGTGACTTAGATGTTGATGGCCATACTGAGTTAGATAATCTTAATGTATCAGGTCTATCAACGTTTACTGGTGCCATTGATGCTAATGGTGACTTAGACGTAGATGGTCATACTGAACTTGATGACGTTAATATAAGTGGTGTTTCTACTTTTGCTGGTGCTATTGATGTTAATGGTGACTTAGATGTTGATGGTCATACTGAACTTGATGACGTTAATGTTTCTGGAGCAATCACTGCTACCACATTCACTGGAAATTTAACTGGTAATGCGGATACGGCAACATCATTAGCAACCGCAAGAACATTTGAATTGACCGGAGATGTTGTTGCTTCTCAGATTAGTTTTGATGGTACTGGTAATGTATCTTTAGCGGCAACAATCCAACCTAATAGTGTTGCTCTTGGTGGTGACACTACTGGTGATTATGTTGAATCGGTTAGTGGAACAGCAAATGAAATAGAAGTCACTGGTGGAACTGGTGAAGGTTCCGCACCAACGATTGGTTTTGTTGCTAATCCGACTATTGGTGGCAATGTAAATATTGGTCAGGATCTTACTGTTACCAGAGATTTAAAAGTTACTCGCAATTTAAATGTAGATGGAACAGTTACCATTGGTGGTACTTCTGCTACAATTTTTGCTGAAACTTTAAAGATATCTGACCCCGATATTATTCTTGGATTTAGAACAGATGCGGGTGGAAATGACATCTCAAATGATACTACTGCAAATCATGGTGGTGTTGCTCTTGCATCAACAGAAGGATCACCACTTATCACTCTTGTAAATCCTGGTGCAGGAGAAACACTTCCTTCCACATATAAGAAGATTATGTGGTTTAAGACCAATTCATTTACTGGTCTGAACACTGATGCTTGGTTGACAAACTATGCATTTGGTGTTGGTACAACATCAATGTCTGCAGGCACTAAGTTTGCTGTAGGAAATATTGAAGCAGACTTTGATGATATTACATCGGTAAGACATATTAATTCTACTGGTGTCGGTACATTTACCACACTTGATATTGGTACAGGTGGTATTGATGTTGATGGGCATACTGAACTTGACAACTTAAATGTATCAGGTGCATCAACCTTTACTGGTGCCATTGATGCTAATGGTGACTTAGATGTAGATGGACATACTGAGTTAGATAATGTTAATATTTCTGGTGTTACAACTGCTAGTAATACTACGATTGGATTCGGAAATACAGAATTTATTGTTGATGGTGATGCTAGAATAACGGGTGTTATCACTGCTAATAGAATATACAGTGAGGTCTTCGGAGAGTTTACTGGATCTTCTGTTGTATCGGGTAGTTTAGTTGGAACAGGATTATCTATTTCTGGTATTTCTACATTAGGAACGGTTCAAATTTCTTCAGGAATTGTTACTGCCACCTCTGGTGTTGTAACATATTATGGTGACGGATCAAATTTAGTTGATTTAACTGGTGCTTCTGCTGGTACTTATGGAGATTCTAGTTCGACAGCAGTTATTCAAGTTGATTCTGATGGTAGAATTACTGGAATTGCTACTACTAATATTGATGGAATACCAGAAATATCTGCAGATACTACACCACAACTTGGTGGTGATTTAGATCTTAATGGTAATGACATCACTGGAACTGGTGATATTAATATTACTGGTGTTGTAACCGCAACTTCTTTTGATGGATCGATAGATTTCTCTAAAGTTACTGGTGTTACTACAGATATATCTGCAGATACTACACCACAATTAGGTGGTGATTTAGATCTTAATGGTAATGACATCACCGGAACTGGTAATATTAATATTACTGGTGTAGCAACCTTTAGTGGAAATGTTACTATTGGTGGGACTTTAACTTATGAAGATGTAACCAACATTGATTCTATTGGTCTAATAACGGCAAGAAGTGGAATTATAGTTAATAGTGGTGGTATTAATGTTTCTGCTGGTATTGTTACTGCTCCAGCATTTACAGGTTTTGATTACCTACAAGCACCACACGGTACTACAGTCAACTATTCAGTAACCATTGCTTCTAAGACCGCAGCACACAGATATAATGGTTCAGGTAGTAGTAATGGTTATGTGATTAATGGAGTAGAATCTCCATTCCTGACATTTACTCCAGGTAGAACTTATAGATTTACTTTGAGTTCTGGTGATATGTCAAGTCACCCATTTAGATTCTATCTTGAGGCAGACAAAACTACACAATACACCACAAACGTTACTTCAACATCAACATATACTGAGATTGTTGTAACTGATATAACTCCGATTGTTCTTCATTATCAGTGTAGTGCTCATGATTATATGGGTAATGCAGCACAAACTAATTCCAATAAATTAAATACTCCTTATCAAATTGATGGTTTAAAGGGTGCAAACATTACTGGAGTTGTAACCGCAACTTCTTTTGAAGGTGATGGATCTAACTTACTTAATCTTCCTACAAGTGGTATCGTACCAACAGAGAACACAACTAATCAGGAACAATTTATTTCATTCTTTACTGGCACTGCAACGACTTCTCTTGCTGGTATTTCTTCCAATAAGTTTGTATTTAACCCATCAACCACGAGACTTGGTATTGGAACCATATCACCAAGAGCAAATCTAGATGTTACTGGTTCTATTTTAGTTTCTACTGGTGCAGGAGTTACTTTTGATACTTTAATCAAGGCATACAGTAATGAATCGGGATCTTTAAGTTTCGAAGAATCAGACTCTAGTAGTCAATACTTCTCAATATCCAAAGACGATAGTTCCTCATTATTTGCCGTCAATAATTCTAGTTTTGAAACGCAATTTATTGTCGGTGCTGGTGGTTCTGTAGGAGTTGGAACCACAATTCCTACAGCAAAACTTCATGTAATTGGCGATGCTATTATTACCGGAACCATCAATGGCACATCTGCTGATGGTTCTGTATCCAATACTGAAAATAAAATTCAACCAGCACTATTCCGAACCATTTCCGGTTCTACTGCTGGTTTAGGATTTACTGATACCTTTGCCTATAACCCTTCTACTAATCGTTTGGGAATTGGAACTACATCACCAAGAGCAAATTTAGATGTTACTAGTTCTATTCTAGTTTCTACTGGTGCAGGAGTTACTTTTGATACGTTGATAAAGGCATACAGTAATGAATCGGGATCTTTAAGTTTCGAAGAATCGGATTCTAGTAGTCAATACTTCTCAATATCCAAAGACGATAGTTCCTCATTATTTGCCGTCAATAATTCTAGTTTTGAGACACAATTTATTGTTGGTGCCGGTGGTTCTGTAGGAGTTGGAACCACAATTCCTACAGCAAAACTTCATGTTATAGGTGATGCTATTATCACTGGAACCATCAATGGCACATCTGCTGATGGTTCTGTATCCAATACTGAAAATAAAATTCAACCAGCACTATTCCGAACCATTAATGGTTCTACTGCTGGTTTAGGATTTACTGATACCTTTGCCTATAATCCATCAACCACAAGACTTGGTATTGGTACGACAAGTCCAAGAGCAAATCTAGATGTTACTGGTTCTATTTTAGTTTCTACTGGTGCAGGAGTTACTTTTGATACGTTGATAAAGGCTTATAGTAATGAATCTGGTTCATTGAGTTTCGAAGAATCGGATTCTAGTAGTCAATACTTCTCAATATCCAAAGACGATAGTTCCTCATTATTTGCCGTCAATAATTCTAGTTTTGAATCTCAATTTATTGTTGGTGCTGGTGGTTCTGTAGGAGTTGGAACAGAAAATCCAACAGCAAAACTTCATGTAATTGGCGATGCTATTATTACCGGAACTATTAATAATAGATCTAATGATATAACATCAAACATTTCAAATCAAAATCAAACTCTAACATATGTTACTGGTGCAGCATCAACAACTGGATTTGGAGTTACTGATAAGTTAATTTATAACCCATCAACCACGAGACTTGGTATTGGAACCACATCACCAAGAGCAAATTTAGATGTTACTAGTTCTATTCTAGTTTCTACTGGTGCAGGAGTTACTTTTGATACGTTGATAAAGGCGTATAGTAATGAATCGGGATCTTTAAGTTTTGAAGAATCAGACTCTAGTAGTCAATACTTCTCAATATCCAAAGACGATAGTTCCTCATTATTTGCTATTAATAATTCTAGTTTTGAGACACAATTTATTGTTGGTGCCGGTGGTTCTGTAGGAGTTGGAACAGAAAATCCAACAGCAAAACTTCATGTAATTGGAGATGCCCGAGTTGGATTTGATACATCTCAAGGTGTAATTTTAACATCTCCAAATAGTACTCAATATCGTTTGATTGTTGATGATTCTGGTAATTTATCTACAATTGCAGTTTGATTTTATAAATAATAAAAAGGAGTTAATTTTTTATAAATGGAACAAGTAAAACTTTATAGCCCACCTACGGGCAATACCCCACAAGAACTTCCAGATTACTGGAGATTTGAAAATAAGGCAATTCGTAAAGACTTAACGGAAATTGATGATGCAGAACTTCATCTTTGGGGTTGGGAAGGACCATATGTTCCTCCAGTTGCAAAGATCAAAATTGAAAGAACTGATGAAATGACCGAGGAGGAAATTGAACAATTCTCTGCTGATGAAACCCTCACTTTTGATGAAGAAAATAATTTTTGGGTCTCTACAACTTATGATTATGATCCAGAAACTCATAAATCAGTATGGTATTCAAAGGAAAGAAAATATGTTATTCTTCTTATAGATGAAGATACTACAGATTATGATATTCCTTATAGAAGTTCCGCAGAATTAGGGGCACCATTACCAAAGGCGGAAATAGACACAAAGAAAAAAACCTATACTTATAGACCAGAGAATCAACTTCCACCTCCACCTCCTATATTGTGGGTGAAGTTTAAGAAGTATTTGATTGAATCTGTGGAATTCAATCAATTTGTGGCATCAATCATGGAAACAAAGCCAATTCTTGCAATGTCATTTCCATCGGCAATTGCAAAATTAGATTTGGGAATGTACAATGACTTTAGAACAATTTGGGATGTACTGAAAACAAATGAAACAGTTCCAGAAGAACTTGTAACAGAACTGAAACAAATTGCAACAGATTGTCGTCTTCCTCAAGATTTCTTTGCTATTTTAGGAGAGTAATATGACAATCGTCGTTGGTAGAACATTAGAGCAGTTTAATCAAAGTCATTCTTTAGGGGAATCAGTTGGAGGAAATGTCATCTGTAAAACCGGTGGTATTATCTGGATTGTAGCACCAGCAGTCACTGAGGTTTCGAGAAACTGGAACGATATTGGTGATGCCATCACATGTGCATCTGCCTATACTGCTGAGAATAGTTCCGCAAGCTATACTTCTCCAATCCAGAACCATACAGGTGCTGTCTGTTGCAGTGTCTGGTTCATACCAAATTGTTCACAACTATCTAACCCAGGATACACTTGTAGAACATATTGGGACAGTTACTCCAACAACTACTATTGGTCTACATCAGGTTATCCCGCATATCCTGCATCAACTAAAACCATAGTTTCCATGGTAACGGGGCAGATCACTAGATCGTCGTGCGTGAGCGGACGATGCGTTCGTGCCTTCAGGTGTGTGACTTATTGAACTTTGTACTTGCATAATAACCATATATAACTTATAATATATAATATTGATTTGAATAAACTATGAACTTAATGCCAATTTATTCTGTTCCCCTCTGGCAAAGTGAATACCCAGAGTTTGAGGAACATAAAGAAATCTTCCTGAATGCAATAAGAACTTATAAAGAAGAAAATCCAACTAAAGAAACATCAGGATCAAATATTGCTGGTTATCAATCTCCAGATACACTTCAAAGTGTTGTAGAACTACGACCACTCTTTGAGTATCTTTGTCAGTTGGGATTTAAGGCATCTGCAGATTTAGACTTTGTAGACTGTGATATTGCTCTCACATCGGCGTGGATGAATATTAATGATACTCGCCAGTGTATGAATACCGAACACGTAAATCGTGAAGTATTCTCTGGTGTCTTCTATCTTTCAGCACCTGATGAAAGTGGAAAACTGGTACTCCAAAATCCAGCAATCAATCGTATGTGGAATGGATGTGCTCTTACTTCACAGAAAAATCAATTTACTGGAGAAAGTATCCGTATTGAACCAGTAGAGGGTAATATTATTCTCTTTCCTTCATATCTTCCTCATTCAGTAGAAACCAATAATCACGACGAAGAAAGAATTTCAATTTCTTTTAATTTAATTGCCCTACCAAAAGGTACTATTAATTATCCACAATCCTGAGTCCTGAGATATGAAATCTTATTATTTCATCTCTGGACTTCCTAGGTCTGGTTCTACATTATTCTCATCAATACTCAAACAAAATCCAGAGTTTTATGCTGATATTGCATCACCAGTAGAAGCACTCACAGGAACTGCGATTGATATAGTGACTAGTGCAGAAAGTAATCTTACAGTCACAGAAGATCAAAGAAAAAATCTAATGTATGGAATTTTTGAAGGTTATTATAATCATCTTCAAGAACCAGTGATTTTTGATAGTTCAAGAGATTGGACAAAGAAAACAAACTTTCTTAGTGCTCTCTTTCCTTATACGAAGATTTTATGTCCTGTAAGAGATATTGTTTCAATTTTGAATTCCTTTGAAGTTATTTTAAATAAAAATTGTTTTTATACTAAACAAATTAATGAAAAAATATTTTCTCAAAATATTTTTATAAGAATTGATGAACTTTTTCAAAGAGAAATAATTAACTATTACTCTTTCCTTCAAGAAGGATTTGCACTCAATCCAGAGATGATATACTTTATTGAATATGAGAACCTATGTAAAGAACCAGAAAAGACAATGAGAGGTGTCTATGAGTTCCTAGAGAAACCTTATTATTCTCATGACTTTGAGAATGTAGAATACTCAAATGAGAACTTTGATAAGGCATGTAATCTTAAGGATTTGCATACAGTGAAAAGAAGAGTGGAATATAAACCACCAAGAATTATTCTTCCACCAGAAATCGTCAAGAAATATAAGGAAATGAATATGGAATTCTGGAGAAAAAATTATAAATCTGATGTTGATATTATTAAAAAGTTAGATAAGAAGTTTATGGAGTATAACTAATGAATATAGAACCTTTTTATTCTCAAGATGTTTTATATGTTCAATCCAAAGTATCAAGTGATGTTTTAAAAGAACTTAAGAATGATGCAAAATTTATACTTGAAAATCAAAGTCAGTTCAAAATAAATAACAATTACTTATCAGGAAATTTAGAGAAAGCATATTTAACTTATAAGAGTAAAGAAATTTTAGAGAAAGATTTATTTACTCTTGCAAATGAGTTTTATAAGTATTCTTATGAAAATAAAGGAAATAAACATTATCCAAATCCAAACTGGAAAATTAAAGATCTATGGATTAACTTTCAAAAAAAGTATGAGTATAATCCAATGCACAATCATAATGGAGAGTTATCATTTGTTATATGGATTACAATACCTTATGATTTAAAAGAGGAACTATCACTACCAAATTGTAAACATTCAAATACTCCAGATAATTCCCTATTTCAATTTACTTTTACTGATTTTTTAGGAAGACTTAACACAAAAAACATTCATGTAGATAAGACTTATGAAGGAACAATTATAATGTTTCCTTCTTTATTATCGCACAATGTAAATCCTTTTTACACAAGTGATGAGTATCGTATTTCTATAGCTGGTAATTTAGTATTTGCTGCACCAAAGAATACCTTTTCTTATCAATGACCTCACTATTTCTAGTATCTTCTGCAATTTATACTTCTTATGGTAAATGTTCCGAAGCAGAACGTATTGCACAAACAAAAGAAACCATAAAGTCTATTGAGACTTATGCACCCGATTCAAAAATTGTTCTATTAGATGCAGGAGAGAAATCAGTAGATATTGATTTTGGAGTAGAGTTGATTGATTACACAATACATCCAGAAATTCAATTTCATCTTCAAGAATACTTAAGGAATAATAGAGACCTTAAACCTGATATTATTATTAAGTCGATGTTAGAAATTATAATGTTTGAGAATTATTTGAAAACTCATTCTGTATATTCTTATGAAAGAGTATTCAAATTGAGTGGAAGATATAGATTAAATTTAAATTTTAATCACTCAAAGCATCTAGATGCAAAAAATAAGGTTCTTATTTTACCACCATATCCCAGTCAAAATCTTTATAATTTTGATGTAAAGTCAAGTATGTTTCAGTATATGACCAGGTGTTGGAGTTTTGATAGTAGTTTGATCTTGAATATTATAGAGACTTATGGTAAAATGAAGAAGGATATTATTGCTGCATCAAAAACTGAAAAACAAGCAGATATAGAGCATTTACTTTATAAGTACTTAAATAAAAAACTAGTACAAAATATCGGTCTAATGGGTATTGAAGGATACTGGGCTCCAAGAAAACAATGGATTGAAGAATGAGAATAGAAATTATCTTAAGAATTCATGATGGTAAAAATATTCATGGAGATAAACCAAGATATATTGATGTACCTAAAAAAAACTTGATACTTGGTTGCTTATCTTCTTTAATTAACTCTGCAAATCTTGTAAAAGAACATAGAATATCACTTACTATTTTAAACGATCACTGTACTGAAGATTGTATTTCAAAAATTCATAAGATTCTTCAACACTTCAATCATTCATATCAACTCATAGATTTAGAAGTACCAGGATTTCATTATAGTGGATTAAAGCAGTTTGAATATTGTAAGAACTCAACAGCAGATTTAGTGTATTCTGTAGAAGACGATTATTTGCATTGCACCGAAGCAATACAAGAAATGTTGTTTTCTTATCAATACTTAAAGTCTTATTATCATCTACAAAAAGAACTTTGTATCTTTCCTTTTGATAATCCAGAAGATTATGAATATGGATATGTATTTCCTGGAAGAATATTTAGGACTCCTATGAGACATTGGAAGGAGGGTATATGGACCACTTTTACCATGATGACAACTCCAAAAGTATTTCAGGATTATTGGGAAATTTTTGAGAAACTTGCATCACAATATACTCCTTGGAATGGAATAGATCCAATTGAAGAATTGGTTCACGAAGGAAATACAATCAGCGATATCTGGGAACATTATGTTATAAGAGTTAATCCTATTCCTTCTCTTGCACTTCATATACAATTTGAAAAGCAAAGAGATTCTCATATTAACCATTTAGAATGGTGGAATAAATATTGTAAAATCAAATCATTTGGAGTGAAATATGACTGAAAAACCTATAAGAAGGTATGAATTATGCACAGAAAGACTTGAAACTCTTGAGGATGTTATAAAAATTATTAAGGCATTGCAGATAAGAATTGATACAGACAATCCTTTGTATGAAGAACTTCAGTATTATTTTTCAACTGAAGTAATACCTCCAGGATATTTAAAATTATATGAAAAAGTAGGACCCGATGAATTTTATAAAATGACCTATGAAGAAATAGAACGTAAAGGATTTGAACTCTTACAAAATGAAAAAACCAATTGAAGTCTTTCTAAGACACTGTTATTACTCAAAGTTACAAGAACTTCCAGACCGTACAAGACCACAGTGGTTCAATAAGATTAAGGTTTTTGAGAACTTTAAGAATACCTTAAATCCTGATTTGGTAAATTATACTATTGTTTATGATGAGTTTTATGGGAGTATTGATAAGACCTTTCTTGCAAAAGAAGATAATGTAGAAATCATAAATTGTGGAAGTGAGAGTGATAGTTTTCTTTCTACATTAGATATTATTCAATCAAGAAACTTTGATGACGATACAATCATTTACTTTTTAGAAGATGATTATTTACATCGTACTGGATGGTGTGATATACTATTGGAAGGATTTGCAGTGGGTTCTCATTATGTTACCTTATATGATTTTGATTTCTTTATTGCAAAAGGATATTTGAGTGAAATTTTTACAACACCAAGTTCTCATTGGAGGGCAGTTCCTGCAACGACAAATACCTTTGCTTGTAAATATGAGACATTGTTAGAAGATTTAAAAGTTCATAAAAAATACTCAATTGATGGTATAAAAGAACAAGAAGGTTTTCACTATTCAAAAGATTATGATAAGTTCTGGGAACTTCAAAAACAACACAGGTATTTGATCTCTCCTATGCCTGGTTGGAGTACTCATTGTGATGCAAATCATATTAGTCCAGTAATAGACTGGAGACAAGTTATGGGTGATGCTTATAATCAAGAACAAAAAGAAACATTTGCATTAAAATACGTATGACTACAATAATATCATTAGATGGTGGACTTGGAAGGATAATCACGGCAATACCAGCACTACTTAAATACTCAAAAAATCATCCAGACGAAGAGTGGTATATTATGATTCCTGGATGGGATTTTATCACATGGGGATTTCCAGAACTTCAGGAAAGAACCTTTAATCCTGATGCAAGAGGTTCTTTTGATTTATTTTGGAAAGCAGACCAAGTAATTTCGCCAGAACCTTATCGTGTTCCTGCATATTATCGTAATGAAATATCATTAAGAGAAGCATTTGATATTTGCATTAATGATAGTACAGACCATAGTGACTTACTTCCAATGCAACTTAGATTATCTTCTCCCGAAAAAAGAAAGGCATATGAGATTGTTGAGGAAGCAAAGAAAAAACATAAAAAGAAAAAAACAATTCTTTTACAACCTTATGGTTCTACGGCAACTCCACACGACTCTGGAATCTTTGATGATAGTTTGAGATCTATTCCTGATAAGATGTTAAATTATTTTATTGATAATTTATCAAAGAATTACAATTTAATCTTTATGGGTGCAAAGGAGCTTTATAATATCAAGACTTATAAACCAGACCCAGACCCAAACTTAAGAGAATGGGCAGCAATCATTGGTGCTGCTGATTATTTTATTGGATGTGATAGTTGCGGACAGCATATCTGCAAGGCACTCAGTAAAAAGGCATCCGTCGTGATTGCAGGAACTCATCGGGTCAATGTGACTTATGATCATTTTCATGTTATTGAACGTGATGTGAAATTTTATCCAGACTCAATGAGAATCTCTGGTTTTCAAGCACATATGTCATCAAGATTGAATGAATCCAGACTTGATTTTACACAGAAAGAAATAGAAACTGCCTATCAAGAAATCATTCAAAACATAGAAGGTGAGAATACGGAGAAACCTGAGATTCTTCTAGAACCAAAACAAATAAAAAGAATAATTTATAAATAGTTCCAAAGATAAAATACATAATAAAATGACCCTTACTTTTGGTCCTTCTAAAACTGTTGGAGATTCTTATATTATTGAATGTTCTCCGATAGGTCACCTAGTACCAACGGGAGGATATGTAATCTGTAGGAATGGTGGAGTAACCTGGATTGTAGCACCAGAATCCACTGAGGTTTCGAGAACAAAATCTGATCGTTTTGATGCCGTCACAACCGCCGCTGCTATGACAAATGCCGTTTCGGCAAGTGCAGGTTCAGCAGGTAATCCATGTGGATGGTTTTTACCCACCGTTGCACAACTACTCAATCCGGGATACACTTGTAGAACACATTGGGATAACAACTCTACGAATTACTGGTCTTGTCAGTGTATCTCTGTAAACCCCGCTTACGTATGTTGGGTCAGTCTCCTTCATAATTCCGCTGGATCAACCAACACGGGCACCTTTTGTGTTCGTGCCTTCAGGTGTGTGACTTATTGAACTTTGGACTTTGTACGATCTAAATAAATATTAAAAGCATATAAAAAAATGGGAATTTTAGTAGGACCAACATGTTGGCAAGAATCTGAAAGTGTACAATCGGCATCACTTGGTGGTAAAATAAATGGAGGATATTTAATTTGCCGATCTGGTGGATCCGTCGCCTGGATTGTAGCACCAGCATCCTCTGAGGTCTCAAGAACCTGGGGCAACAATGATGCAATTATAACCGCCACTGAATGTACTGGACCCACCAACTGGTTCATACCAACATCTGCACAACTATCTAACCCAGGATACACTTGTAGAACACATTGGGACAGTTACAGTGAATCCGTATACTGGAGCTCTACTATCTACACCAGTGGTGTATGCGGATACTATGTGAGCTTTATAAATGGTGGTGTAGCTCGGAGTCCAAGTGGGTCTACAAATTGTGTTCGTGCCTTCAGGTGTGTGACTTATTGAACTTTGTACAATGATAATTAAAACACCAATATCAGTCGGTGAATTACTTGATAAAATCACAATTCTCCAAATTAAATCACAATATTCTAATAATTCATATATTCAAAAAGAACTCACTGATTTAATTAATACAGCAAAAGAACATCAAGTTTATAACAAACAAGATCTTCAAGAACTTAAAGAGGTCAATTTAAAACTTTGGATTATAGAAGACCATCTCCGTGAACTAGAAAAGAAACAAGACTTTTCTTCAACTTTTATAGAACTTGCAAGACAGGTATATCAAACAAACGACCAAAGAGCACTTATCAAAAAACAAATTAACGAAAAAACAAACTCATATTATCAAGAAGTAAAATGTTATGCATGAAGTTATTGATAATTTTCTGACTGAAGAAAAGTTTATAAAAGTAAAAAACTCAATTTTAAATTAAGATTTTCTTTTCTTGAAGATAGTACAATCTGTACTAATGATAAGTGTAGAATAAATATAAACTTTAATTATTTTTTAATCACAATGTATAGTGCTATTGGAAATACACCTTTAATTCGTCTCAATGCAATCAGTGATATGACTGGTTGTGAGATTCTTGCGAAAGCAGAATTTATGAATCCAGGTGGTTCAATCAAAGATAGAACCGCTCTTGGAATTATAAGAGATGCAGAAAATAAAGGACTACTTAAACCAAATGATGTAATTGTTGAGGCAACCACGGAAAACTTTGGAGTCAGTCTTGCACTTTTATGCAATTCTTTAAATTATCAATGCTCTATTGTAATTCCAGAGAATGGGAGTAATCAAAAAATTGAATTAATGAGAAGATTTGGTGCTAATGTTATTGAGGTTCCGGTAGTTCCAGAAACTGATGAAAATCATTATTCTAAGATTCCTGAAAAAATGGCAAATCAATTCTCGAATGTTTTCTGGTGTAACTACTTTGAAAATTCTGCAAATAAAGAAACACATCAAAATTCAACGGCAGTGGAAATATGGAATCAGACAAATGGAAAAATTGATGCTTGGGTATGTTCTACAAGAAGTGGAGGAACTTATTCTGGAGTATCATCATTTTTAAAGAAGCAAAATAAAAAGATAAAATGTGTTGTAGTTGATTCTCTTGGAAGTGTGGTATATAACTGGGCGACTCTTGGTGAAATACTGATTCGAGGTCTAGGAAGTACTAATCTTGAAGAAGTCGGTAATACTGTGATTACTCGCAATTTAAATCATTCTTTTATTGATGATGCAATTTGTGTGAAAGATCAAGATTGTCTGAATAATATGCTTTATACTCTCAGAAAGGAGGGATTATATTTGGGACCAATTTCTGGAGCAAATATATATGCATCAATAGAAACGGCAAAAGAATTAGGTCCAGGTCATACTATAGTTACCGTATTGTATGATTCTGGTGACAGATATTCATCAACATTTTATGATGAGAAATGGTTAAAATCTAAAAAATTGGAAGTTTTTCAGAAAGATACTTGACAAATTGACCACTGCGTACTAGAGTATAAAAATATATACTATATCAAATTTTTTGTAAAAATTGATCGTGAAACTTTATATGAAAAACCTTGCATTTTCTATTCCAATTTATAAGTATAAAGTTCAAAATTGGAAAATTAAAAAGAAAAAATTATTAGATTTATTTAATAATTTGCAAAATAAAGTAGTTGGTAATGTAATCACAAGTCCTATTGATATTAAGACAAATATACTTTTAGAAGAAATTAAAGTATTTGAAGAAGATATTCAAATGAAGTTTTCTTCTAGTGAAGTTTGGTTTCAAAAATATGAAAATAGTATGAATCATGCAGTTCATACTCACGGACCAACAGGATTTTCTTCAGTTTGTTTTATAGAGTATGATAAGAATTTGCATAAACCAACAACTTTTATTTCGCCCTTTGGAAATTATATTACAGGAGAATTGGAAAGATATGAACCTGATGTAGAAGAGAGTGATATAATATTTTTTCCTTCAAATCTATTACATTATGCACCATCTAATTTATCTAATGAAATAAGAATCATTATGTCTTTTAATTTACAAATTAATTTTAATACTGAAAATAACGGCATTTTATATAAATGATAATTACTATATCAATCTCTGTAAGAGAACTATTAGATAAAATTTCAATACTCTCCATTTTATATTATCAGGAAGTGGAGTGTTATATATAAAAAATTTAATTGTTTATAAGAAAAAAATGAATTTCAAAGTATACACAAAAGAAAATTGTCCTCACTGTTATAAGATTAAACAAGTATTTGAACTGACCGGTACAGATTTTGAATCTTATAAACTTGAAGAAGACTTTACAAGAGAAGAATTTTATGCTAAATTTGGTAAAGGTTCTACTTTTCCACAAGTAGTATGTGATAATAAAAAATTAGGAGGATGTGTTGACACAATCAAATTCCTCAGAGAACAACAAGTCATCAGGTCTTAACATAAATAAAAATGAAGACCACAGAAATCGTGGTGTTGAATTCTTACTTAATGGGGGAAAAAGAAAGCAGACACAACCATTTCATATTATCTTTGAAAAGATGGTCTGCTTTCTGAGACGGGAAGTAACTATCTATTTCGAATTTTCTATTAAGACATCCCGGAGTAAGAAAAATGTTAGCAACTAGTTTAGTATTTGGTTCATTTCTAACCATTTTATTTCTTATGATGGGTTTGATGATTGGTTGGACTGCCAGAGAATATATGATGAACTATAGAGAGGCACCGAGATATCATCCTGAGATGTTTGATGAGCAAGGAAATCTAATTCCAGATGAAGTAATCGCATTTAATTTTGAAAACTATGACGACAACAACGAAGAAGAAAACGACAACGACTAAGGCAGTATCATTAGAACTTCCAAAAAATCCATTTGTTTTTGAGGTTTTGGATCTTGTTTCTAAACAGAGAAGTAAAGCAAAGAAGATTGAAGTTCTGAAGAAGTATGAGCATGTTTCTTTGAAGGCAACACTAATTTGGAACTTTGATGAAAGTATAATTTCCATGCTTCCTGAAGGAGAGGTTCCTTATTCTGGATTTGAGGATCAGGCATCATCAAATGGAACTCTGACCACTAAAATCACAGAAGAAGTTCGTAGAATGCATGAAATGGATTCATTTTCTATGGGTTCAAGTGATAAGAATGGTCACACTACAATTCGTAGAGAGTTTAAGAATTTTTATCACTTTATTAAGGGTGGTAATGATAGTATGAGTGGTGTTCGTCGTGAAACGATGTTCATTAACATTCTTGAAGGACTTCATCCATTAGAAGCAGAGATTGTTTGTTTGTGTAAAGATAAAAAACTTTCAGATAGATATAAGATCACAAAAGAAATTGTAAGTGAAGCATATCCAGACATTACTTGGGGAAATCGTTCATAATTATGGCAAATCAATTGGGAGATGCTCCCACTAAAACAGAAGAGGAACAGTCTATGACTTCATGGACACCATCAGAAAAAGAAAATTCTAAATCCGTATATGGATGCGATATACTGATAGAAAATGGAACTTGGGAACAGGTATCCACCAAAGATTGTCCTTATGATGCCATGATAATCACTTATGTGGTTGATGGAGAAACGAGATATGATTTGACTCGTAGTCAGAAAGAGGTTCGTATCTTTAACATGTACTGGGATAAGTTCCGTGAGAATTTAAAGGGTATTGGTTTTGGTATGGGAAGAACCAATCCAAAACTATGGGGAATAGAACCGGCACCCTCAACCAAAAAGCGGAAATAATTCCAAAATATCGGCAAAAAAAATCCTGGCAATTTTTTGGTCTGTAGGGATTTTCAAAAACCTCTTGACTAAATATAGTATAAGGTCTATAATGGACCTATCGTTCATCAGAGGAGACTCTGACGCAAGTAAGTCGCGCAACGGTTCCGTTGATCCCATGTTAGAACTATTATTTTACACAACCCTCACCTGTCAGCAAACTGATGCTATCATACTGCGAATGCAGACAAATGAAAATATTAGTAATGAGTTTAGGGTTGAGTTAGTTGAGACAATGAAGGAATCAAATCCTAATTGTTATTGGGACGCAAACGACTAAAGGAACGGACCTAAAAATCCAATTACTTTAGGAGTAAAATTATGTCTACTATCACTTATCGTGGTGTTAAGTACAACCCAGAAGCATACAAAGCTGCTGTGTTGGCAGAGCAAACCGCAACTCGTAACCACAATCTCATGTATCGTGGTATCAAAATCGAACGCAAGTTTGCATCTAAAAGTTGACGATCATCGCACTTAACTTTCCTGAGGGTTGCAAGACCCTCTTTTTTTATGCTATAATAGTATCGAAGTAATATGATGTATGGAAAAAGAAAGAGTTAATTTGATTATTCGTAATTTAGAACTTCTTTTAGATTCTCTAAAGGCAGAAGTAAATTCTGATAGAGATGATAAGGTAGACTATAATCCATATAGTGAATATATTGAAGATTACGATGAAGTCTTTGAGGAGGAAAATGACTGAAACGAAAAAAGCAAAAGAACTTGTAAAATTGCTTGAAAGACTGATAGAGAAAGATTACCTCTATAGTGAAGAAAGTATCAAAGAAATGAAATCACAATTACGTTCCGTAAAACAACAAATTGCTGATATAGATAAAAAGAACTCAAAAGGATTTGGAGCATGAATGTAAAATTGATCAGTGTTACACCTGATGCAGAGAAAATGATGGGATATGTGGCACGAGTGTCAAATCCATCTAATCAAGAGAATCCAAAGGTTGCCGGTCTTCTTAAGTATTGTGTAAAGCACCAACATTGGAGTGTTTTTGAGCAATCATTCATGACTCTTGAGATTGAGACCACAAGAGGACTTGCGGCTCAAATCTTGCGGCATCGGAGTTTTACATTCCAGGAGTTTTCTCAGAGGTATGCAGACTCATCAATGCTTGCCGATACTATTCCTTTGTTTGATCTGAGAAGGCAAGATACAAAGAATCGTCAAAATTCTATTGATGATATTAATCCTCATACTCGTCAAAATTTTGAAATTAAGATTCAAAAGCACTTTGATGATGCTATGCAATTGTACCAAGAAATGCTTGCTGCTGGAATTGCAAAAGAGTGTTCAAGATTTGTGCTTCCTTTGGCAGTACCAACTAGAATTTACATGAGTGGTTCATGTCGTTCATGGATTCATTATATAGATTTGCGTTCTGCTCATGGAACTCAAAAAGAGCACATGGACATCGCAGAAGCATGTAAAAAGGTTTTTGTAGAACAGTTTCCAACAGTAGCAGAAGCTCTGGAATGGATCTAAATATTTTTATAATGAATTGATAACATGGCAACATATCCGATTATTAATAAAGAAACTGGTGAACAGAAGGAAGTAGTTCTGAGTGTTCATGAATGGCCAAAATGGTGCGAAGAGAATAGTGATTGGATTCGTGATTGGTCTGACCCATCTACTTGCCCTAAACCAGCAGAAGTTGGTGAATGGAGAGATAAACTTGTGGCAAGAAATCCTGGATGGAATGAAGTTTTAAACAAGGCATCAAAAGCACCAGGTTCTAAAGTAACTAAAATCTAATGGCAAGAAGAAAAAGAGCATCTGCGAATGATCAACCCATTGGAGTTGGTCTTACAACAAAGCAGATGAAAAGAAAAAAACCATTGAGTTCTGGATACTTGGTAGATATAGATCCACTTAATGATAATCAAAAAAGACTGTTTGATTCTTATAAGGAAGGAAAGCATCTTATTGCATATGGTTGTGCGGGAACAGGAAAGACCTTTATAACCCTCTTTAACGCACTCAAAGATGTATTGGACGAGAATACACCTTACGAGAGAATATACCTCGTGAGGTCTCTTGTAGCAACCAGAGAGATTGGGTTTCTTCCCGGATCACATGAAGACAAGGCAGACATCTACCAAATTCCATATAAGAATATGGTAAAGTATATGTTCCAGATGCCTTCTGATGCTGATTTTGAGATGTTGTATGGTAATCTTAAATCGCAGGAATCAATTAAATTCTGGAGTACATCATTTCTTCGTGGAACCACACTTGATAATGCGATTGTAATTGTTGATGAATTTCAAAACTTGAATTTTCATGAACTTGATAGTATCATCACTCGTGTTGGGGAGAATACAAAAATTTGTTTCTGTGGAGATTCTAGTCAGTCAGATTTGAATAAGGCAAATGAAAGGAATGGTATTGTTGACTTTATGAACATCTTGCGTAAAATGCCTTCTTTTGATATAATTGAGTTTGGAACTGACGATATTGTTCGATCTGGTCTAGTCAAAGAGTATATCGTAGCAAAAACAGAAGCAGGTTTTTAATGTTTAATCATGTTGATTTGAATCTCCCTCAACTTGAGAGGGAGACTATTGATGGAGTCAGATACTATTCTGTTCCTGATGAAGAAGAACTCTTAAAACTAGTTTCTATTACTTCGGTGACGAGTCATTATAATAAAGAAACATTTGTAAAATGGAGAAAAAGAGTTGGTGATGAAGAGGCAAATCGAGTTACAAAGGCGGCAACACGTCGTGGAACTGATATGCATACTCTCACTGAATGTCACCTGAAGAATATAGAGTTGCCAAAAGTTCCTCCTATTTCTGAGTTCTTATTTAAGATTTCTAAGGGAACTTTAAATAATATTGATAATATTCATGCTCTGGAAACTTCCCTATATAGTAAGCAGTTAGGTATTGCTGGAACCGTCGATTGTATTGCAGAATACGAGGGTGAATTAGCAATAATTGACTTTAAGACTTCTAAAAAACCGAAACCAAGAGATTGGATCGAAAACTATTTTGTCCAATGTGCGGCATATGGATGTATGTTGTATGAAATGACTGGTATTCCGGTCAAAAAATTTGTAATCATCATGGCTTGTGAAAATGGAGAATGCGTCGTCTACGAAGAAAGAGACAAATCAAAGTACATCAAACTTCTTACCGAATATATTAGAAAGTTTGTTACAGATAAATTGGAACTCTATGGAACCGAATAAGGAACTAGAAAAGGTATTAGCAAGTAAATTTCTAACACCTTCCAAGTTTGCGTTAGAAATCGAAAAGATTGTTGCTGAAGAAAAAATCAACTACATTGATGCTATTGTTCACTATTGTGAAGTCAATGAACTTGATGTAGAATCAGTCACAAAACTTGTATCAAAACCACTGAAAGAAAAACTGAAGTGGGATGCCACGAGACTTAATTTTATGAAAGCAACTTCGAAAGCAAAATTGCCTTTATGAAAGTGACTCCGTTTGAAACATATCAGCATTATCTCTCACTAAAAAATCATTTTACAAATCCAAAATATGATTTTTTTAAGTACGGTGCTAAAACCCGTGCGAGTGTCTCTTCATTCAATAAAAGAAGAGATAAGTATTGGTTCGAGAAAACCAGTCGTAAATATAATGATGAAGAAGTCGTAAAATTTCTTGTATCTAATTTCGCATACGCCGACAACCCACAAAACTTATGGATTGGAGAAATTATCAGTTCTGGAGAAAGGACTTACGCAGATTGGACAAAGAGACAACAGAGTTTGACTTACTTGTTCAA
>Ga0209630_10002022_pt1 | contig 20346 bp, 21 predicted proteins | sample COG_01_FD_184745 | JGI IMG/M metagenome (GOLD analysis project Ga0209630, IMG submission 184745) | Pelagic Microbial community sample from North Sea - COGITO 998_met_01 (SPAdes) (version 2) | ecosystem: Environmental > Aquatic > Marine > Neritic zone/Coastal water | place: Helgoland, sampling... | reverse complement strand
CGAGACGAAGGACCTCCACCGCTGCCTCGCCATCCTGCGCCCCTCGTCGCCAATAACCATCGGCATCGTGAACGTGGTGGACTCGCTCATCGCGCGCGAGGTGGACTGTGGCGTCTACTGTAACTCTGGCGTAGAGGTGGGCGTAGCGTCGACCAAGTCGTTCACGTCGCAAGTGGTCTGCCTCTCGCTCGTCGCCGTATGGTTCGCGCAGAAGCAGGGCGCGAGCAAGACCCTCCGCGCCAGCGTAATCAAAAGCCTCCGAAACCTCTCCAACGACTACACCAAGACGCTGGCACACACCACCGACCAAGTGGAGCGCATTGCCAAAACCACGCTAAAGGACGCGCGAAGCATGTTCATACTCGGAAAGGGGTGCGACAAGTACGTCGCCGACGAGAGCGCCCTCAAAATCAAAGAGATCAGCTACGTCCACACCGAGAGCTACTCCGCCAGCTCCCTCAAGCACGGCCCCTTCGCCCTCCTCGACGCCGACTTTCCCGTCATCATCATCAACAGCGAGGGCGAGGGCGGCGAGCACGACCCCAAAATTACGAGCTGCCACGAGGAGATCAAGGCCCGCCACTCCCCCGTGATTCTCATCGCGCCCGCGACCACCCACACCACCCACACCACCCACACCACCCCTCGAATCATCGTTCCTAAAAACAAGCACTACGGCGGCCTCCTCGCCCTAATCCCACTCCAACTATTATCATATTATCTCTCTGTCGACAAAAACATCAACCCCGACAACCCAAGAAACCTGGCCAAGGTCGTCACCGTAGAATAGCAGAGCAGAGCATAGCAGAGCATAGCAGAGCAGAGCAGAGCACCCTTACCAATAATGAATGTTGTATTATAATTATAATAGAACATTGTCGTAAATCCTTGTCTAGTTAATACATATAGAGTATAACAGTCTGCTGTGGAAATAGCTAATCAGAATAGGAACCACACTTAATATATCCCCCATCCCGCTCTTGCCCTTGGTCGCGACATATCTGGATATTACCATAATGGCGGTGAGAAAAAAAATAACAAAGGAAAAAACGGTCATAATGTAAAAGTAAAGGCAGTAGTCCTTGCTAAGTGGCGAAAATAGAACGTCGGGAATTCCGTTCATTTGAATCATATATATAAGATTAATATATTATTATTATTATTATTATTATTATTATTATTATTATTATTATTATTATTATTATTATTATTATTATTATTATTATAATGTGTATTAAAATATATACCCAATGAATGTCACTAAAATAGCGAACACCGTTTTCCGCGTTGGATATCACGGACCGTATATATTAATGGTAGCCGCCATCTTAATGATAATATATACCGCGCCGCTCGTTATAAGCACGTTGGGCAACAAAATCCTCCTCGTAATCTTCTGGAATCTAATGAACTATTGGCTGAACGGCCTCCTCAAACGGCTGATAAGGCAGCCTCGTCCCAAAAAGATGATTAAAATAAATCAGGAGGACGTGGCGAGCAGCCGCGGATACGGAATGCCGTCGGGGCACGCACAAATCGCCGTCAACAATCTCGCCTTCATCGCCCTCACGTTCCGAAACGACGCGATTACCGGCCTCGCCACCCTCCAGACGCTCCTCACCATATACCAGCGCTACTCCTTCCGAATGCACTCCGCCGCCCAGCTCCTCGCCGGCGCCATCGTGGGCGCGGCATCCGGCTACGCGCTCTCCGCGCTCTTCGCGAACCGCTTCACCCCCTTGCTCGGCACGGGCGACTGCAGCGAAGAGCGCCCCACCTCGTCCACCCACCACTCGTCCTCCGCGACGGCCGCGCAGAGCGGACACAGCATGTCGACCGCCACCGCATCGTCCGACGCTGTCTTCTCGTAGTGACATCGCCAAAAGAGCCCCCGCACACCGCTGAGAGTGAGACCCATTATATTAATATTACAATAAAACTATAAACGATTTAAAGTATATATATACTATTAGTATGTGGACGAGGACGAGGACAACTAACAGCAAATCCAAATATAAATTATTCAATGATTGATATTTATGTTGTCCGCAAGCAGGTGATGAGACGAGGCGACTACGACTACGACTACGAGACGAGGCGACTACGAGGCGAGGCGACTACGAGACGAGGCGACTACGAGGCGAGGCGACGAGAAGGTATAGTCATATTGTGTATAGCTTGTAATATAACGCTCGGCAAGTTTACACACCGCTACACGACCGCGCACGCAATGACGAAGACGCGGCAGTAGCAAATCAGTATAATGAGATAATACGAGCAATTAATGTTTCCGAACATTAACGATACCTGCATAATTCAATTTTGGTATCTCTTACTGATATAATGTGATAGTATAAAAATAAAAATTTATAAAAATAAATATAAAATGGTGTAATATTGCAACGATTAGCTATCGTATTGCACACATAAACCCGGTATAAAGGTATCATACAGCACCCCCCCCCACCCAAACATCCAGATAAAAATAAACCGATTGTATATTAAAATAGGTTTGACTAATTCCGATGTATCATACATAACAGGAATAGTAGGTATAAATATACAAAACGGTTTTTTTTGGTTGTTGCTCTATTAGCTCAGTTGGTAGAGCGTCCGACTGTTAATCGGAAGGCCATTGGTTCGAACCCAATATAGAGCGACTAAACTTGATTTGATTAAATAACATTATTACTTAATCAAAATATTATGACGGAAACCGACGAAATGGAAGCATTGAGAGAAAAAAGAAAATCTAAAGAATAAAATGAAATTAATAGAAAACTTTTAATCGAGCCGAACCTTGAGATTATGTCAACCTGGTTAAAAGAAATTAACACCGCCAACAAAGCGTCGATATATAATCAGAACCGCATGAATCCAACGATAGGTTTAACCGCGAAGAATTTAATGACGCCCGAATTAACAGCCGACCTTATCGTATCGATGTTCAATATGTTCAATATAATGAGCGCACGCCTGACCGAGCTCGAGAAAGGAGACGGACGACAGGGCGAATAAAACCCACACAACCCCCGCAGCGAGGAACGTCGCCAGGTTGATCCCCCAATTGATGAACACCTCCACCGGCGTCTTCGGATTAAGCGCGAACCTAAATAGGCTCCTCGCCATCGTATTCCACCCAACGTTCCAATACTTATAGACATCCACACAAAACATCGGCATCCACTCGGGATAGAGAACGTAGTGTAATTTCAAGACGTATCTTTTCTCGTCGGCACCCTGCTCCCCAAAGATGTAATGCAAGTCGCGATTATAGTCGTGCGCTAAAAAATCGCCCGCACCGCACACCACGACCGTCCCCTTTAGGTTGGTCTTAATCGCGCTCTCGTTGTATATGGTTACGATACATCGTATGAGCGTAAAGTACGGAACCAATCCGAACGGTCCGTCAATGTGGTTGGTCTGGAAAACCGCGTCAGACCCCGCGTCGCCCCCCACCCCGCGCAAGCGCGACGAATACATCTCGTTCATCTCAACCACGTGCGCCACGCAGAGACCATCGGCCCATATGGAATCGTAGAGAGCGGTAGAGCAGCGTATTTTTTTGATGGAGTTCTTGATAAAATTATTCGCAGTGCACTCGTAGTAGTGCGCCGTCGTCTCCCCATCGCCCGTCTGCGTGCCAATATATTTCGTGAGAATATCAAGTTCTGGTTTAAGTTCCAATTCTAGTTTACCCATATATATTTAAATATATATATTCCACCAGTTATATTTAATATTATATTTAATACAAATTAGCATACAAATTAGCATACAAATTAGCATACAAATTAGCATACAAATTAGCATACAAATTAGCATACAAATTAGCATAGCCAAAATATTTAAAGGCATCGAAACATACATCGTAACAGACATGTCGGCGATTTCCGCAACCTATATTAGCCAGAGCCTCCAATCCTTTTTTGACACCGGGTGGGAGCTGGCTCAGAGTAGTGATAACAGCATCGTCTACCGCTCCACGACGAACGCCTACGAAGAGTTTCGCGTTATCATAGAGGCAACAAAAATAACCGTCTCGGTTCCGATGCCGAACAGCGAAGTTTTATATACGACCGTGTTGGACACTCCCGAAGAGGCGTGCGATTACATCCGCAACCACATCGACCATATGCGAACCCACCTAGAAGATTCCAAAATGGATGATAGCGATGACGAATAAAAAAATCTATCTACATTATATCCGCAAAACACACGCCCACCCCGCACCCAGTCCCAATTAGAATTCATCATCCTCCTCGTCCGTATCGCACATATCGGCCCAGCTCATCCGCTTCTCGTTAATAATCTTCTTCTTCGTCGCCGCGACGCCCTCCAGCTTGGACGTCGGGGCTGGGAAGTCGGATAAGTCTAAGTCGGAAGGCGCCCGCCACTTGCGCGGCTCTTTGGCGAACGTTAGACTGAGCGCTACTTGAATCGAGACGTGGTTCTTCGGCATCACCAGCGGCCGCACCGTCGCCGGAACGGGGGCCAGCTTGGACGCCGGCATCACCAGCGGCCGCACCGTCGCCGGAACGGGGGCCAGCTTGGACGCCGGCATCACCAGCGGCCGCAGGACCGTCGGCATCGGCGGCAGCCCCGAGACGTCGTATTTCTTAAGCGCCTCGTTCGCCGCACGTTTCTTACGCTTGAGCACGGGACACCCCGACGGAGTGTGCCCCTTCTCGTGGCAGTATCGGCACTCGATGGAGAGGAGGTACGGACAAACGACCTTGCCCTTGACCTTGACGCTGTGTGACTTGTAATCGCTCGCCGGTTTCCCCGCCTTGAAACACATGTTGCAAAAGGTGCCGTTCTTCATTGTAAGATTTGTATCTTGGTAACTTGTTGTAATATGCTTATGATATTACCCTGTAAAACGATTTCAATTTTATTTTTGACCTGAAATAAAATTGAAAGTAAATTGGCAAATTATCACATCGGCATAACAATACGAAAGACGATAATGAATTTTACCAAACAGCTGGATAGGTCAAGGTTTGGAACGTTGCTGGAACGTTCCGGAATGGACTCTAAGCCACACCAACACCAAGGCGTAGCGTGGTGTATCGACCGCGAGCTCGCGCCGAACGAGTATGGTGGCGTGCGTGGCGGCATAATGGCCGACGAGATGGGTCTCGGCAAAACGATCCAGATGCTCGGGGTCGTGCTGTGCAACTTCAAGCGCCGCACCCTGATTATCCTCCCCAAGTCGCTCATGTGTCAGTGGGTCGCCGCGATAAAGAGCACGCTTGGCCACGACCCGCTCGTCTACCACGGACCGGGCGCGAGCGGCCTCGCCGAAGCCCGCGTCGCCAGCGCACCAATCGTCGTTTCCACCTACGGAATGCTTCGCAAGGACCTGCCGCTGTCTAAGATATCGTGGGACCGCGTGATATTTGACGAGGCCCACCACCTGAGAAACAACGACACCGATAAACAGAAAAACGCCATAAAACTTAAGAGCAAGATTATGTGGTTTGTCACGGGAACTCCGATTCAGAATCGCGAGTCCGATTTATATAGCCTCTTCAAGGTTATGAAAATTCCCGAGCAAGTATACTCGTTCAATATCGCAGGAAAAGACAAGAATAAAGCCCCCAACTACGATATCGTTCGCAAGATGAAGCGCGCGCTCATCATAAAAAGGACAAAAAAAACAGCCAACCTGGAGCTGCCTGCGACTAGCAATCACGAGATAGTCGTAGACTGGAAAAACGACGAGGAGCGCAATGTCGCCGAGGAGATTCACGGCATCCTCTTCTCGGCGTTGATGGACCGCAAGAACCGCTTCACGCCGCCGTGGGAACGATACGCGCTTCCGTTCATCTGCTTCTCAAAGCAGATGTGCACCGCGCCAAAGTCGATGGCAAGGCACGTTGGAAAGCTAACCGGACAAGAGTCCGTCGACGGGACCGAGCTCCGCGACCCGAACGCCTCCGACGGACTCATCAACGCCGCCCTCGGAAACAACAGCAAGATTGACCGCGCGACGGAAGAGATTATCGCGCGCAAGGATAACGGGCGTCTGAAGCTGGTGTTCGTCGAGTATCGCTTGGAGATGGAGACCGTGCGCCGGCGCCTCGTTAAGAATGGCATTACCGTGGGGGAGATTAACGGCGCGACATCGGCCAGCGCCCGCAAGGCTATCTTGGCGAACATACCGAGCACCGGCATCGGCACCAAGTATGTGCTTCTCCTCCAGATTAAAGTTGGCTGCGAGGGCCTGAACCTCCAACAGTTCAGCGAGGTTTATTTCCTTAGCCCAAACTGGAACCCCGCCGTCGAGGACCAGGCCGTGGCGCGCTGCCACCGCATCGGTCAAAAGGTGCCCGTAGACATCTTCCGGTTCAGCATGGAGGGCTTCGGGCGCGACACGCAGAGCATCGACACCTACATCACCGAAAGACAAAATGAAAAGCGCAAGGTAATGGTGAACAGCGACCAATGCTGGGAACCCACTAACCCAAACCCAACCACGCAGGCCTAATTGTTCCACAAAAATGCTTTACACCGCCACCGCCGCCACCGCCGCCACCGCCGCCACCGCCACGCCACCGCCGCCACCGCCACGCCACGCCACCGCCCTCTACATTTTTTACACGTTATTCTCTCCACGATGTTTTTTATTCTTCAAAATAGTAGAGAGATATCGCCTGTTTTCTAGTATTAGCTCAACATCGTCGTCCGTCATATCAATGTGCGTGCCGCCGCACCCGACCATCAGCCTCTGTAGGATATCGCCACCGCACTCCTCCGGCCTAATATAGGTCTCCGGCAAGAACCACCGCCCCGCACGAGGGAAACAGGACGCGCCGCACATACAGCACATCCTGTTGAGCAAAAAGCAAAACCAATAGTTTTTTTTTATTTCCGCGTTCGTAATCTCCTGCTGAAATATCTTGTCGATCATCGAAAACGCCGTATTGAGAAAGAGAATCGTATCCATTAGATTCTTCTTGTGTTTAAATAACAAGCGCGCCCGCACCCGATACTCTTTCGGCAGTTTATTATCGTTCTGTTTCTGTATCTCGCTGATGAATCGGATTTCGTTCTTAACATTCTTCAGCGTGGTAATCGTCTTCGCCTTGTAATCGTCTATTTTTTTAATAACGGAAAAAACATTCGTATTATAAATCAGCGGATAGGTGTATCGTATAGTTCGGGGAATAATAAATTGGTTCGTCTCCTTGATGTCGCCTATTTTCTCCTCCACGCTTTTAATATTATCGCGCATCTGCTCGATGAGCGCCGTCTCCGCGTCCTGACGCTCCCGATACATATCGCTTATCTTCTTTCGCTGCGTGTCGCGGATCCACTTGTGTCGATCCTCATCGCCCTCCGACCCCGCACCCGCAGGATGCGGACACATCACCTCCATGACCGTCTTGTGTTCGCACCACTTTCGCCCCACGTTGTCCGAATTCAAAATAGGATTGCTGAAGAGGAGAACGTTGCCCGATTGAAATTCCACGTAGGTCTGTAATTTGTCGTACTGGTGCGACGATATTTTGTAAGCCTCCGCGGAGGCGTCCAGCTTTAAGAAATTTATTATCGCAAGCAGAAACGCCACGAACGCAGAGAGCGCCGACAATATGAGCTCGCCTCGCTCCTCGCAGTGGAACGGGGACTGAATGACCGAGACCGCCGCCGAAAGAAAAATCGCCGGCAACATCAGCCAGTTTAATATTCTAACGGTGTAGCTCCGCGACTCCATATATATAATTTTTTGCCCCTTCAGGTAGCTCGCGAGAATGTCGAGCGCGGAAGAGTAGCGGTGAATCATATCCTGCTCATACGACTTGTTTATTTGGCGTCGCACGTTGCTGTAAGATAGTTTCTTGTATTTGATGGTTGTTCCGCGCTGTTCGTTATTAAATTTCATCTCGTAGTTGGTCGGCGACAGAACCATCGGATTCTGCCGGATGCTGCCGTCCGACGAATCGCCGCTGTCGCTGGGCTCGCTTCCGATGCCCGCCCCGACGCTGTTGCTCAACGACCCCGACCCCGACTCCGACCCCGACCCCGACCCCGACATTTGCTTGATTACGTTGTTGCCAAGCATAACAAAGTTAAAGCTGCTGTCGTTTCCCACATCGTCTATGGTTAGTCTTATGCTCGTATCTCCACCCGAAGGGTCCATATATTTATATATTTATAAATTTATACCCCCGTGGAACCAAACCCCCCCGCACTTCGGTTGGTTTCCCCCAGCTCCTCCTCGCTGTTCACCATAGTGACGACCATTGGGTAGCTGATATCGGGCGGGCAAATTTGAACGACGCGGTTGAACGCCCCCACCACGTAGCCGTCGCCGTCGGAGCGCCGATTGTCAAACGCCGCAATGATGTTGCCGCGGTATCCCGAGTCGATGATGCCAACCGAATTAGCAAGTCGCAAGGGCGTCTTCGTCCCCGTGCTCGACCTCGGGTAGAGGTAGTAGCCCACCGGCTTCCCACCGCTCCACCCATTGGGCGCGTATTTATCCATCGCACACTTAACCTGGTGGTTAATCTTGACCGTATCGCTCGCCACCACCACCATCTCAGGGCAGAACAAATCGAACCCCGCGTCAAACTCCCCAAGGTGGGACTCGTAGATGCACGGAACGCTCACCGCGTTGTGCCTGACCGCGGCCTCCGTATATTTTTCGCGCAACCCCGCCACGTCCTCAGACACCCAAAGTTTAAGTTCGAAGAACGATTGGATTGCTTCTGACGCCATAATGGTTAAGATAGAGAGAAATATATTTATATCAATTTTATAACCTAATCATTTTATAACCTAATCATTTTATAACCTAATCATTTTATAACCTAATCATTTTATAACCTAATATAAAATGATTCGCCTTTAAATCACGCACCCCACCCCCATTCCGCCGGAAAGCCCCCGCCCGGCGTAGTATAGTTAACGTCGCACCCCGTATGGTTGATCCACTGCGGCCAATGGACCATCGAGTTCAGTGTCGGCAAGCAGTTCTTTCGGAGCAACCCGCCCTTCATATAGTCGCTCGCCGAGATAGCACCGGTCGCCGCCTCGCCCACCGCGAGGACCCCCGTTCTCTTGCTCTTGTCGTCGCATGTCCCCGCGTCGTCGGACGGTTTGGCGCAGCTGGAGGCCGCCACCTCGGTATGCTTGCTCTTTACATACCCCTCTTGGGAGCGGTCATACTCGTTGTAGGTCTGGACCCAGTCCTTTGAGTTCGCCGCCGTACACTCGTCGTAGAAGACCGACGTGGGGTTCCTCACGCGGGACGCAATGTGCCCTCCGTTGCTCATCGTAGACCGCTTGATGGTGGAGGCGTCGTTGGCCGAGCATCGCCCGCCGTTGACCACGCTCTCCCCGCCCAGCCGCCCCACCGCCATCGGATTGGCGCCGCGAAAGCGCGTCCCGCCGAGCCCGCGCCCCACCGAGCTGTGCCCCACCCAGCCTTGGCTCCGCCGCCCCCCGCTGAGCGAAAATCCATCACCATATCCCGAGACTGTTTTGTTCGCCGCTCTTGATTTACGCTTCATCGCGACAATAGACATATAAACTAAACAAATAAAAAAAAGCGGTTATCTGGGTCATTTTCCAAACATCTCTTAAGAAAAAAATAGAGCGTACTTCCGCGCACCGCCTCCTCATCGTCAACGTCGAGCAGGTCGATAATGAGAGTCGCCACGCTATAATAGATGCACGAGGCGTTGGTGTGGAACGGCAGCTCCCCCCCCTCATCCGCGAAAAAGGTCTTCAGTTCGGGCGCCATATAATCGCCCTTCAATCGCACCGGCTTGGCAAACTCCACGCTATTAGTGTCGGGAATCAGGTCGGCTATCTTATCGGACTCTTCGTCAACGCTGGTGATTATATACCAATTATCGTCAATGACACCGATATCCTCTAAATCAAAAAACAAATAGCTTTTATTAATTTTCACCAATTGCTCCATCTGGATAGCTAAACATATGGCGAGGCGCTGAATCTCGTAATACTCGAACGGTCGCTTTCCAATGCGACGTTTGAGTGACGCCTCCCGACCGCCGACAGTCGCGATGACGATGTTGCCTTCCTTCTGCTCCCAACTTCCACCCCACCCGTTGTCCAGTAGCGCATTTACCAACGACATATTCACAGCGGTGTCTGGTAATGTTATAGTATCAGCCATTAATATAACTATATGATTAAAAAAATAGCAAAATAGCAAAATAGCAAAATAGCAAAATAGCAAAATAGCAAAATAGCACAATAGCAAAATAGCAAAATAGCAAAATAGCAAAATAGCAAAATAGCACTAGCCCCTCTTATTTTTACTCGCGTAACACTTCCAGTACCACGGGAAATCGTAAATAAGCTTGACGCTTTCTCCGCTTAGTAATTTATCGCGCGTGTTCTGCGCAATCGTGTTTTCGGGCCAGCTATTAAAGTGTACGAAGATACAATTATATAGCTGGTTGTTTTTATTACGCTTGTTAACAATGTCCACCCTCTTAATACATTGTTCGCCGAACGCCTTTTCGAACCTGCTCTTCACGAATAACCACTCTGTGTTGCGCGCATACGGGATGCATACACATGGACTTGTAGAAAGAGCCGAAAGTTTACTAGACATTATTATGATTACTATTGTAATTAACATTATATTCAATTTTATAATTATTTTATAATTATTTTATAATTATTTTCATAATGAATTAGCTAACACACATAGTAATGATATTTAGTTATTATTTGAATTAGTTATAAAATTGAAATAGCGGGCTGGTCTCCATATAAGGACACAGTATCCTCCTAAAATACATCATACAACAGCATTATACCTCATAATACCGATTTTATAATGTCCTCAACTCTTAAGATGAACAACCGCTTCGAGTCCCTCAAAACTCCGAAAAATGTCTCGCGTCCAGCGCACCGCACCCGCACCCGCACCAAACCCCTCGAGCCCAAAAAGCAAGAGTTTGTGATGAAATACAGCGCGTTCCCCGAGCTCACCGCAACCAAGTCACCGTGCGCCGACTCCGATATGGACTTCGTCTCCGCCACCACACCCGACGAAAACGCGAAGGTCACCGACGAGGTCGACCCGGGTTGGGTGAAGATCAGCCGTTCCGATAACCGGTTCGTATATAAGACGAACAACGACCGGTCAAGCGAGTTGTCTAGCGCCGCGACGACCGACGAGGACGACCAAAAGGGGCTGGACGCCGCGCAAGAAGAGAAGCTGTACCTCCTGACCGAGCGCTGGCAGAACGGTCGCGACCAAGAAAACCTGATGTATCCAAACACCTCCCCTTATATGAACGAAAAAGACCTTTTGGAACCATTAAGCGACGATTGCTATGAGACAGAGAGCGATTGTAGCGAGAGCGACGCGAGCATGGAAGACCCCGACGATTATTACGATGATATGTAACTCGATTAGTTTACATCTATAACCGATTATCAATTATTAATATAATGAGTGAAGCCGAATTAGACGTTTCGTGGATAGACAGTTATAAAGAGTTGGAAAAAAACTTTGATGATTTTTACAAAGAAAAATCAGAAAATATAGAAATGTTTTTTTTATATGTGAACTTGGACGACGAACTTGAAACAGTAAACTCCTCTATGTATATTCTGGACGTCAACTCGCGCATACCCAAAAATAGTCTGGTTAATGTGATAAAGGAGCATCGCGAAAAGCACGGAAAGAAATACCGCCTGATTAACCTGATTAAGTATAACGTTACGCTCGACCCCGAGGACGTGATCCACATGCTGAGTGTGGACAATGACGAGGGCGACGCCTTCGTAACCCACGAGAGCTACAATCGCGACATTCACTTCGCCGAGACCGTGTGTATTTTACAGAATCTCAACAGCCTATATTTCGTATTCAGAGAGACGCCCGCCAAATCGCACCGCGCGAGAGCGCAAACGCGAAAAATAACCGTGTCACCCCATATAAACGACAAGACACGGCGGAAAAGAATATAAAGCCTTTTACAGGATTATCTATAATTGATGTCCTCCACGAAGATTGGTGAAAACGGTCACTCCGAATACGAGTGGTCCGAAGATACCCGCGAGAAGCTTGTTCAGCTTGCGTTTCAACTAACGCGAACATCCGAGAAACCCCAGCGCGAACGCATAAGAACGATGTATCGGGAGCTCCTACAAACCGTGTTTGCTTCCGGCAACACCGATGATATGTATGCCGCGCTAGTCTTGCCGCTTCAGACGCGCGATATTATCGCAGGCAAAGGCGAATATGAACTATATTATATGTTAGTAGGCGAATTGTCATTGTTTTCGGACAAAATAAATAGCACCAAAATAAATAGCACCAAAATAAATAGCACCAAAATAAATAGCACCAAAATAAATAGCACCCTTCACCTCCTCATTAGCGGGTGTGTGGATTTAGGCGAAGAGCATCCGTATGGCAGTTGGAAAGACATGAAGTATCTGCTAAATTATCTGCGCGAGCTGTATGGCGAGTCACGGCTAATAGAAAAACCAATCTTCAATCATATTGTAACTCTGGTGTGCGATCAGCTCCGCGAAGACGCGGCGGTGGGCGCCAAAGTTTCATTGTGCGCAAAGTGGGCGCCTCGCGAGAAGAGCCGCAAGTTCGGATGGCAAGCCCGATATTTCGCCATTGACTATTTCAACCAGTTTTATGATGGCAGCGATTTGTCCGAGCGCAAGTGCCTCACCCACTACCGAAAGCTAGTCGCCCGCCTCAACGCGCAGCTCAAAACGCCCCAAATAAACCAGTGCAATAGAACGTGGGGCGAGATTGATTTTGACAAAAGCGTCACTTCAATCACGTTGGCGCGTCAAACGCGCGCATTTATGAACGAGGATAAGAATGGCGCGCTTCGTCCGCCCAACGCAGACCGCTCTCAATGTCGTGCCAACTACCTAGACTATATCGAGCGGTGTAAAACGGGCGCGTCCACCATCAAGGCGTCACGCGTGGGCATCGTGGATATGGTGCGAGAGGCGATGCGGCTCTATAATTCCGACCCCCCCGCAGAGTGCGAGACGCTCAGCCTCCAATGGGCGGCCGCAGCCGCAGCCGAGGCGAACGCGCCGCTGGACAATTTCGTCGCAATGGTGGACACCTCGCATTCGATGTGCGCCGAGAACAGCAACCCGCTCTACGCCGCGGTAGGTCTGGGCATTCGCATCGCGGAGCGCTCAAAGCTGGGGCGGCGCATCATGACGTTCAGCAGCGCCCCCGCGTGGATTGGCCTGGACGAGGGTGCGACGCTCCCCGAGACGGTGGGAAAGATCGCGAGCGACGGCAGCTGGCAGACGAACACCAACTTCGAAGCGGCCCTGCGCCTCCTCCTCCGCTCGTGCATCGAGAAAGACCTCCACCCCGACGAGGTGAAGCGGACGGTCCTCGTCGTGTTCTCCGATATGGCAATCGACGAGGCGGACGGCAACGCGCGCTCCATGAACGAGCTCGTAAAAAAGCTATTTTCCGACGCCGGGATGTTCACGTCCCACCGCCGCCCCTACGAACCGTGCCGCATATTGTATTGGAACCTGCGCTCCACCGACGGGTTTCCCTGCCTGTCCACCGATAACAACGTGAGCATGCTGTCGGGCTACAGTCCCGCCATGCTGGACCAATTCTGCGCAAAGGGAATCGACGCGCTGGACGAGTTCACCCCCCAGTCCATCCTGTGGGAGCAGCTGAACCACACGAGATATCAATGGGTGAGAGCTCACCTGCGCGCCAAAAAACACTGAACAACAATATATAAACATTATATATAGATAACTTGTATATGAGCGATTATAGCAGTTTAATGGGAGCCTTTATAGAAGAATATCAAAATATATACAGTGACCCTGTATATAAAAACCTGCTCTCGGAAGAGGGCAGAAAGTCATTGACCAGAGTGCGGTATGTTAAACCCGAATCTAAATATCACGTGTGTCCTATATTATTTGTAGAGTTCGAAGAGGGCGAGGAGATTACCGAGCTCCCGTGTAACCATCGGTTCAATAGCTCCGCGATAGAGAAGTGGCTGACCGAGGAGAAAGCCGAATGTCCCGTGTGCCGGTTGGGGCTGGAGCACACCACCATACCCGAGACACCACGACACTCAATAGAAAATATACCAATGATGCCCGATATTGACGCCGCGCTAGCATTGATTGATTCTATAAATCGCGCCACAAATATGAACCGTATATACGAGTATCGGAGCGCTCGAGTGATGGACGATGGCGACGACGACGAGCTTCAGGAGGCCATCATCGCAAGCCTGAACGACCTTATATAGTTAAATTAAATTTCATCAATGTCAATAAAATCGACATCCTCAGCATCCTCGGCCCCCTCGGCCCCCTCGGCCCCCTCGGCCCCCTCGCCCTCCAACTCCCTTTTATGTTCGGAAAGCGTATCCTCCTCGAATATAATGTCGTCGCCCGCATACTTATTGTCGTCGCCCTCGCTCGCCCGAATGATGTGCGCCAGATTTAGCGCAGCCGTCCCCTTAAGCTTGTCCTTCTCGCCCGAATTATACACCTCCAGTAGGTCGCATTTGAGCGCCTTGTTCGAGCGCGCCTCCCACTCGCGTATTCCCACCAAAATCCAGACGCCCGGCGCAATGGTGTTGTCGCGCTTATCGCGCCCCCTGAATTTGTTTCTGATTACGCAAAGCCGCGTAACCCCGTCATTGGTAACCACCTCACAGTTAGGCCCACCGTAGAGTTTAATAACCACCGCATATGTCTCGCCTTCTTCCGCCAGACGGAGTTTTCGATTGGTCGTGACCGGATTCATTAGTTTTCGCGCCGATTTTTTGGATTTGTTGCCACCCGTTTTATTTTTAACCATTGTTATATTAATTACAATAACATTTAATATTGTAATCAATTTTTTAATAAACCATTTAATAATTAATAAACGAATAAAACTCCCTCGTTAAAACTAATGCAAGGGAGCGCATCGACTCCACCATCGTTGAAGACGCTCTCATACCACGCCCCTCCAATCGGACCAACGCTCTGGTGCTGGGTCACGGCGGTCTGTTCGTCTGGCTCGTATCCATACGCCTCGTAAAACTCCTCCAGCCAATCATCGTTCTCAAATTCTATTCGGTCGCCAACAAGTTCCCCTCTAAACGCCACGAGTCTCTCGCGCCAGCAAGGCGTCCCCCATATGTATCGCTCCCACCGCCCGAGCGCCTCCTCGCGCAAGTCGCCGCCGAGCCCGTCGCGCGCCAACGCGAATCCGCCCAGAGCTCGCACCGTCCCGAACTCTCGCTTGTAGGGCAGCGTCCACCGAGCGCCGAACGTCTCCACCGCCTCCTCGTCGTCGCGAATCTTGTCGAGGGCCGGTTTGTCGTATATGCGAATGCGAAAGCCCTCCGCATCGCCACCGCGCCAAGCCATCAAGTTAACAATCAGCGCGATAAACCAATGGTAAACTGTAACGGATGCGCAGCGCCTCTCGGCAATTTTGGCGTATGATTTGGTACACGTCTCGTAGTCCAAGCACGTCGTGTGTCGCACGCTCGCAAAATATCTCAGGAGCACCGCAAAGAGATCGGCGGCGGCGACGCGATTCGCCCCCTCTCCCTCGAGCAAACGATACGCGTGGAGCGCAATCGTCCGGTGCCCTCCCTTGTATATTGACATGAGGAGCGGCCGATATTTGGTATCGTAGTCGCTACACCAGCGCGGCGGACGCCCCCTCGCGACGAATCCGCGCTCCGCCGACCCCCGCGCAACACGCTCGACGTATTGTCTCATAATAAATACCGTGTCGGACGGAACGGAGCTAGAGCTAACCAGATTGGATATGACGCCCGCCACGTAGTGCGCCCCGCCGTTTCGCCGCCACAGTTTTTCCTTCTCGCGAATGTGCGGTTCCAATCCAGGATTATTTTCAAAATAAAAGTCGTAATACATCTTCCATAATAATTTAAATACGTCAAACCCCGAGTAGTAGAGCTCGTATCCCCAATAGTAGCACTCGTCGATCTCCCTCTTCTGAAGGACCGCGGTGATTAGCGAGAGCTCCACCTCGTCCTTCGCATACAAGTATCGCGTCAGCAGATATTCGGACATATTGTCTATATTTAGTTATATGTGATTCTATAATATAAAGTTCAATTTTATAGCATTAAAAGCATTAAAAGCATTAAAGCATTAAAGCATTAAAATTATATAGTTGTATATTATAATGTCCAAAAAGGAAATCTCGTGGATAGGATTAATTAAGGTTCTAATTGCCGAGAAGAAAAAGGCGGGCGAGCCGGCCGGCGTAAAGGACGTAATGGACGTCGCCAAAAAGGAGTGGGTCGATATTAAAGCCGGAAAACACGCCAAATATATAAAGGGCAAGCAGGTAATCACGCGCCGCAATAGCAAGAGCAAGAGCAAGAGCAAGAGCAAGACCGCTAAGAAACGCTGCGACGACGACGAGGAGGACCCCGCCGCCAAGATGGCCGCCATCGTCGACGAGTGCAAGCTCTGCAAGAAATGTATGAAAGAAATTAAGAAACACATTAACTAATGGAATGCTCACGTGTCGCTCTTTTCAATGCGCGAATTCAGAGTCTCCATATCAGTGCTAATAATCGTTTTAACGTCTCTCAAATCAAGTTCAATATCTTCAATCATTTTTATATAAGTGTCTGCGTCTTCATTTAAATAAAACAGTTCGTATAGGCGTTGGCGTGTGTCGGCGATGCTAAATCTCATCGTCGGGTCGGGGTGTATGTTTCTCAGTAACAACTGTGAGAACTGTATATAAAACTGGTTCTCTGGAAACCCACTAGCAAATAGGAGATGGACATACCGCAAGTAGATAATGCTGATGGCGTAATTGTCCCACGTATCGTAAGATTTAATGAGTCCGTCAATAATCCCCCTCTTCCTCGTCGCGAGACTATCGGAGCGCGCGACGTCAAGCGCGTCGAGCACGCGCCGATTACACGCCTCCCGAAAATCGTCGACAAACGACTTGCTGAACATTTGGAGGCCCTTGTTCGTGGCGACATACTCCTCGGCAATTCGCTCGGCAATCCCCGAGACGTCCTCACCCTCTTCCAGCTCGTGAAGCAAGTAATTTATAACGTGCACTTCGATAGGCCACACATAATACTCGGGCGCATACAAATAGAAATACTCCTTCATTAATTCATAATATTTTGTATCATCGTCGTTCTTGTTGGGCAGCTTGTCTATGGGTATAGAGAGACCGAAATCGATAATATTCGCGTGGTTCATATCCGAATCGTACAATACGTTGTCGCTCTTGAGGTCAAAGTGGACGACATCCATATCAATCATAATCTGAACTCCTTTCAGAAGGTGCGTGTAAGATTCTAGCATGGATACAACAACGTGTTTTTTGTTCCGTATTTCGTCAAATATCTCCTCGATGATGGGCTTGTTATTCGCGTAAGGAATTTTCATTAGCGTGTACGCCTTGTCAATATCCTTGATGACCTCGCACTTGGAGACGAGGTCCTCGTTCGTTTTACTAAAACTGGCCATCTTAACCGGACACTCGGATACGACGGGCAAAAAAAAATACTTATAAAGCGAATTTTGTTTAACACGCAACCCGATGTTCGCCTCGTTAATGGAATTAAAATTTGCGCGCTGTAATTTAGAAACGTATTTGCTCATATCATCATCTACATCGCTGTCGTCTTTCGGTTTTGTACACCTAATACCTGGATAGTAAACACATCCAAACCCGCCCTGACTAAGTAATTTGCTCATATAATTATATGAATTATTATATTATCGCGATTAGGCCTCTTTCACCTTGCGGCTCAGAATGTAATATCTATTTTTATATGTTTTTTTTATCTTGGCAACTAAATCCTCCTTCGACGCTTTACATTCGCCATCGTCCGCGAGTCGCCCAACTTCCACTTTGATTGCCTCGCTCTCCCGCTTGTCGTAGAGCTCAAACCCGCGCGCCGGCGTAAAGTCGACGGCGCCAATGTTGCCGCCAATGTGCGCATCCATGCTGGCGATGAGAGTCGCGTCGAGGGAAATATAGTTTCGGCGCGCCTTGGGCGATACTACTGCCGTTTTCTTCGTCCGGAAGTAGTATCGCCCCGCCTTGTACATCTTCTCGACCACGTCGCCGTCGTAACCAAGGTCGCAGAGTCGCGTGGTCTCCATCCGAATCACGTCTTGGTTCTCATCGCACCAGAGCTTCCACGCCTCCTTATAAGACGCCGCATCGTCGTGCTCGTGGGTTTTGGCAAACTCCGTCACCACATCCACGACGCTATCGTCAAAATTAAATCGGAATACGGTCGTTTTTGGCGCAACCTCGTTATTAGCCATATTTATTTTCGTAACACATTAGTTATTTAAAATCAATTTTATATATAAAATGAGCGGAACCGATACATACATTATTTCATCGCAGATATATTACGACACGTTTAACACATGCTATAAGCGCATCGTAACGATAGACCGAATGCCGGCCGGCAATTTGGCCACCATAACCAGGCGGCTGACCAACGCGAAGCTGTCGGAATTTAAACAGTCCACACCGTGCTGCCCCACAGAGCGGTGTATATTCGCGATCTACAACCCATCAACCGGCGCCGACGATTTGCTCACCGTAGAGGACCAGGGATTATTCATATCCTATCTAATCACAAACGGCTACGCGATTAACACCGCGCTCACCGAGCTTACGTTAAAGAACCAAATAAAGAGCGAGAAGCAAATAATGTATGTTATAAGCAAATAATGCAGTATGTTATAAGCAAATAATGCAGTATGTTATAAGCAAATAATTATAACATATTTTTTATATAATATTAAATTGAAAATGTATTATTAGTTAGTTATATACTATATAATAATGAGCAGCAATAGCAATAGCGAGGGTGCTGGTTATTTAATCGAAGAATACATTAGCACGATGACAGAGCAGGAGCGGTTGGTATTGAAAATCGCCGCCGAACATCTGGAATCGTCGTTTAGTATAGAGAGAAGCATTGGCTATTTAGAGTGGCTCTCAAAACGCCCCACTAAAGCTGAATAGCAATTACATTAGCGTCTTGTTTTCCTGCGCCTGGCCGATGTTTTCCTGCGCCTGGCCGATGTTTTCCTGCGCCTGGCCGATGTTTTCCTGCGCCTAGCCGTTTTTTTCCTTTTCCCTTTTGAGGACCGGTTTACGAGACCACCATACTCGGCGAGCGAGGCCTTTATATGCTGTTTTCCATTTTTTAACGCCGTAACGACGCGGTGTCTTCCGTCAATGACCTCGTAGTATCCCGTAGCTTTATACTGCTTTACATTAATAGCTGGTAAATAATCTGCCTCTCCGTTATCGTATGCGTCTTGAATAACCGTTATTTTTTGTTCGTTCAAGTTACCTACCGTATTGTCTTTACTCGGCGGAAGTCTCTTAGGTTTGAATTGTTTCATCATTTCTGGCGCATGTGCTTTACCCCATTTTATCATAGAAGAGGAGAAGAGAATATTAGAGATGGCTAATTGGTCACTCATTATACAATACCAATATTTAAAAACCGAATGCTTCTGTTTAGAGAACCATCTTAATATCGATTTAACATTTATCTCTCCATAGTGTAAATGAAGGACGCCGAGATTCAGGGACTGATTGACAAGACATTCAATAAATTAAAGAACACTGGGGGTGGCAAGAACGCCTCGTATATTCCCGAGCTGGCAAAGGCGGACCCCAACCTGTTTGGTATTTCTTTTGTTTCGTGTAACGGCACCGTGTACGAGGCGGGCAAAACGACGACGGGCGTGCCGATAGAATCCATCAGCAAGCTCTTTACGCTCGCGCGCGCGGTAGACGAGTTGGGCGGTAAAACGGTGAGCAAAAAAATAGGGCACAGCGGAAGCTGGCTCCCGTTCAACAGCGCCGTGGCCGCCGACCTTTCGCCCAGCCACACCATCAACCCGTTTGTGAACCAGGGCGCCATGGCGACCACCAGCCTTCTTTACACGAAGAACAAGGCAAAGTTCAAAGCCCGCGTCCTAGGAAACCTAGACCGGTTCGCCGGAAAGAAGCTCGGATTCAACACCGCCGTTTACAAGTCGGAGAGCGAGACGAACTCGAAGAATATGGCCCTCGCCTACCTTTTAAAATCGCACGACCGTTTTTACGGCGACGTCAACGATACGGTGGACGTTTACACCCAGCAATGCTCCAAGACGGTCTCCGCGAGGGACCTCGCCACGATGGCGTGCGTCTTCGCGAAGGGCGGCTACCACCCGCACACAGGCAAAAGGGTAATCGCCGAGGATACCGCCAAGTACGTGATTCGCGCCATGCATCGATCGGGACTCTACGAGTATTCGGGAACCTGGGCCGCCGAGGTCGGCTAC
>Ga0209630_10002019_pt1 | contig 20359 bp, 18 predicted proteins | sample COG_01_FD_184745 | JGI IMG/M metagenome (GOLD analysis project Ga0209630, IMG submission 184745) | Pelagic Microbial community sample from North Sea - COGITO 998_met_01 (SPAdes) (version 2) | ecosystem: Environmental > Aquatic > Marine > Neritic zone/Coastal water | place: Helgoland, sampling... | reverse complement strand
AGATAATCTAACTTTTATTAATAAATTTTTATTATCAATAAGCAATATTTTATCAATAAGTTATTTATCATCTGGATTAGTAGTGTTGCTATTAATTTTTATAATTAAAAATATTTTCTTAACTTATTATTCTTGGTGGAAATTTGGCTATAGCAATCAAGTTCAAATAAATTTGTCTCAAAGGCTATTTTCTTTTTATCTTTCAAGGTCCCTTATTTTTCATTTAGAAAAAAATTCCTCCAAAATTACAAGAAATTTAGTAACAGAAATAACTCAAGTTCAAAAAATTTTTACGTCAATTTTAGAACTAGTTTTTGAATTTATAGTTCTAATTTCTATTATATCATTATTGATAACAGTTGCTCCTATAGCTGCATTGTCAACCATAGTTGTATTAGGAGCACTGAGTTTAATTATTTTTCTATTAACTAAAAAAAAACTTTTTCAATGGGGGAAAATTCGCCTAAAGGAATCTGGAAAATATCTTAAAAATATTTCCCAATCAATTGGGAGCATCAAAGAGATAATAATCACAGGAAGGGTAAAATTATTTTTAGATCTTCATTACAATCAAAGAAAAACTTTAGCATCAGTTTTACAAAAATTTAGTATTATAAATACGGCACCAAGATATTTATTTGAAATATTTGCCATAATAGGTCTTTGTATTATTATTAGGATTTTTTTAAATGAGGGTAAGTCACATAGTGAAATCTTACCTTTAATTGGACTTTTTGTTATGGCAGCTTTCAGATTAATGCCTTCATACGCAAAAATATTGAGATCTCTTCAAAGTTTTGTTCATAAGGGGCCTACAGTGGATACCCTTTATGATGAATTAAAAAATGAAAAAGAAGAAGAAAAAAACCATAAATTATTTTTAAGAAATGAAGAAAATGTTCACAAGAGGTATTCTCTTTTAGATAAAATAAAGGTCAAAAATTTAAGTTATTCTTACCCATCTTCAAAAGTTAGAAATCTTGATAGCGTTTCTTTTACAATTAATAAAGGTGATACAGTTGGCATTATAGGACAAAGTGGTTCAGGAAAGAGTACATTAATAAATTTATTAATGGGTTTGCTAACAACAAATGAACAATTTATATTTATAGACAATCATCCTGTTAATAAGATATTAAATTCTTGGCAAAGAGATATCGGGTATGTTCCACAATCTCCATATTTAAGTGATGAGTCAATCAAAAATAATATTGGATTTGGAATTCCTGAAGATATGATTGATGATAATAAAATTAATAAAGCTATAGAATTTTCTAAATTAAAAAATTTCATTTTAAGTAATCCTAATGGCATTAATTCAAAAGTTGGTGAAATAGGTTCCAAAATTTCAGGTGGGCAACTCCAAAGGATTGCTATCGCTAGAGCTGTCTATCACGATCCATCTATTCTAATTTTTGATGAAGCAACAAGCGCCTTAGACTCAAATACTGAAACTAAAATAATAGAAGATTTAAAAAAAATGAAAGGAGATAAGACTATTATCTTAGTAAGTCACAAAAAATCTACCTTACAGTATTGTGATCAAGTAATTGAAATAAAAAACGGTAAAGTTACTGAAAATAAATCATAATTCTTTATGAAAAAAAAAATTAAAAAACTTCTTTTACCTAATTATAATGAAATTAAATTTTTAAGAGAATTAAAAAAAAAAGAAATACAGGAAATAGACAAAAAATATAACTTAAGTACTTTGTTTATTTTAAGAAGAATACTAAAAAATTTAGTAGTTAAAATTTTAAAAAAATTCAACTTACTGCGATTATCCAAATTTTCATTACCAAGATCATTAGAAACTGTCCATGCAAAATATGAAAAAATATCTGGTCTATACATAAAGCTTCATAAAAATATCAATAAATTAAAATTTATAGCAATAAATGAAAAAAATAAAATTATTGAGTGCAAAGGTTTGATAAGACCATATTATGGAACATGTCTTAAAAGATTATATAAATTTTTCAATTTAAATTCAATTTTAGAAGTTGGAGCTGGAGAATTAGTTACCTTAGATGATTTTTTAAAAAAGATAAAAAAAAAACCAAAAAAAGTTGGTGCAATAGACATATCTTTAAAAAGATTAGCTGATGGAAAAAAAAATTTTATTAAAACAAATAGAAAAATAGATTTTTTAGCAAGAGCAGATGCATCTCAATTGCCATTTCCAGATAATTCATTTGATATGGTGTATACAGTTCATGTTATAGAGCAGGTTCCTAGTTTATACCTCAAAATTGTGAAAGAGCTTGTGAGAGTTTCCTCTAATATAATTATTCTCATAGAACCATCATATGAATTTGGATCTAATTCATCAAAAAAAAATATTTTTAAAAAAGGATATACCCAAATAAGAGATAGTGACTTTAAGAGATTAGATTATAAACTTATTTATAGGGATATAATGGAACTCAGATCTTATATTAATGGATCAGAAATAGTTATTTTAAAAAAAAATAAAAATAAAAGTAAGAAAAATAATGATAAGACAGAATTTATTTGCCCAATTACTCATGAAAGTCTTTTTAAAAAAGTAAAATATTTAAGTAATAAAAACAAAACTATTAATTTTCAAATCAAAAATTCTATATCTATGCTGTGTCCAGAGGATAGACTTTAGATTATACAAACTGATTTATTTATTTGTAAAAGAGTTATTTACCGTTTAAATTATTATTATAATCTTAAAAATTTTAAAACTACAAATGTCGATTAAAAATATATTCCAAAAAAAATTAGTTAAAGACAAGAGTTTTGTTATAGCTGAAATTGGACACAATCATAAGGGATCAGTTGAGTTAGCAAAGAAACTTTTTTTAGCAGCTAAAAATTGTGGTGCTTCAGCAGTAAAACTTCAAAAAAGAAGTAACAAAGATTTATTTACAAGCTCATTTTTTAATCAGCCTTATGATAATAAGAATAGTTATGGGAAAACCTATGGTGAACATAGAGAGTTTTTAGAATTTTCAGAAGATCAATATAAAGAGCTAATTTTATATTCAAAGGAAATTGATATTTCATTTTTATGTACTCCATTTGACGAGGAAAGTTTAATTTTTTTAGAAAAATTGGATATGCCCGCTTATAAAATTGCTTCAGCAGATTTAATAAATACGCCTTTGCAAAAAAAAATTGCTGAGACAAATAAACCAATTTTTTTAAGCACAGGAGGAGGTTCTTTTGAAGATGTAAGAAGAGCGTATGAAAATATAATAAAAATTAATAAAAAATTAATAATTTTACATTGTACAGCTTCCTACCCTGCAGATATAAAAGATATGAATTTAAATGTTATAACAGAATTAATAAAACAATACCCAGAACTTACTATTGGTTTGTCTGACCATGAAAATGGAATAGATGCAGCTCCAATAGCTTATATGTTAGGAGCCAGAGTTTTTGAAAAACACTTTACTCTAGATAGGGCATATAAAGGAACAGATCATGCATTTTCTTTAGAACCGCAAGGTTTAGAAAAGTTAATAAGAAACTTAAATAGAATACCTTTAATGTTAGGTTCTAGTGATAAAAAATTATTACCTTCAGAGGAGGCTCCTTTGAAGAAGATGTATAAATCAATAGTTTCAGCTAGAAATTTTAAAAAAGGCCACATATTAGATTATAACAATCTTGCATTTAAATCTCCTGGAGGAGGACTTAAACCATATGAGTATGAAAAATTGTTAAATAAAAAATTAAATAAAGATATTAGTAAAGATGAACTCATAACTAATGAGGATGTTGAATAATCACAAAACTCTTTGATGAAAAAAATAAAACACAACATTTTTCCTTATCCAAAAAATATGGGTAAGCGTGAATGGGGGTCTGAAACTTTATTAGCTTTAATACCAAAAAAAATTTCTTTAAAAATTTTAAAAATGAAAAAAGGAAAAAAAGGTGGATTACAATATCATAGAAAAAAAAATGAATGTGGTTATGTTTTGTCAGGAAAATTACTTATTAGATATGAGAATGAAAAAGGTAAATTAATAAAAAGAATTTGTAAAGCAGGTGATGTATTTCATTTTGCACCAGGATTAATTCATCAAGAAGAAGCACTAACTAATTGTTCAATAATAGAAGCATCCACACCACATTTTAATGACAGGGTTAGAGTAGAGGCAAAACATGGATTAAAATTTTTTGGCGGTCTTAAAAGTACAAAATTAAAAGATATAAAATTGAAGTAATGAGTCTTAATATAAAAAAAAGGATTATTGCTTTAATACCAGCAAGACAAGGCTCAGAAAGGATTAAACACAAAAATATTAAAAATTTTTTCTCACACCCACTTCTAGCTTATGCTATACAATCTGCTATTAAATCAAAATTATTTGAAAAAGTAGTAGTTTCTACAGACTCATTAAAATATGCGAAAATTGCAAAATACTATGGAGCAGAGGTATTAAGTTTGAGACCAAAAAAAATTTCATCATCAAAATCACCAGATTATGATTGGATTAATTATACAATAGATTTATATAAAAAAAAAAAAATTTTTTTTACACATTTTTTTATTTTAAGGCCTACAAATCCGTTTAGGAATACATCTATTATAATAGATGCATGGAAAAAATATCAAAAATATAAAAATTGTGACTCACTGCGGGCAGTTTCTATAGTTAAAGAACATCCAGGAAAAATGTGGAAAGAGAAAAACAATTATATATTTCCATTAATGAAAAAAAAAATATTGAATCAACCAACTTACAATTCTCAATATAAATCCTTACCTAAAATATTTGTTCAAAATGCAAGTCTAGAAATTTCTAAAATATCAAATTTAACTAAATATAAAACAATAACTGGTAAAAAAATTATTCCTTATTTTAATAATAAGTTTGTCTCTTTCGATATTAATTATCCATTGGATTTGGAATTTGCAGAATATCTGGTACGTAAAAAAAAAGTTAAATTAACTAAAATAAATAAAAAAAGTTTTTTTTTAAAGTAATAGATGAATAAAAGAATATACCTAGTATTAGAAGTTAAAAAAAGAGAATTGGACTCCAGGTGCTATTTTGCAATTAAGGCATGTCTAAACGATTATGAAGTAGTAATATGTAAAAAAAATAATTTTTATAAAAATAAAAGATTTTTAAAATCTGGAATGGTAATTCTCAAGAGTGCTGGTAAAAATTATCTTAAAGAAATAGTAGAAATAAAGTCTATTGGCCATTCCCTTTCTGTTATGGATGAAGAAGGTTTAATGTATTTTAGTCCTGAAGATTTTATTCAAAGAAGAGTATATAAAGAAAATTTGAAGTATATAGATTATATTTTTACATGGGGTCAGGATGATTATCAATTGCTCTCAAATCATTTAACTGAACATAAAAATAAGATTTATAAAACTGGAAGTTCACGAATAGATATACTTAAAGACCCACTTAACCAAATATATTATGATGATGCTTTGGAAATAAAAAAAAAATTTGGTAAATTTTTTTTATTGAATACATTTTTTACTTTTGCAAATCATTTTTACAGCAACTGGAAAGAAAAAAGACCAGAAGTTTTACAAAGTAAATCATTCGATACTGACTCCCTTGTTTATACGAATGGACTCAGAATGGAAAAACTTCAAAAAGAAACATTAAAAAAAACGTTAGATTTTGTAAACAAATTTGTAGAAAAATATCCAGAAGAAAAATTAGTTATCAGACCACACATGTCAGAAGATCATAAAATATGGAATGATTTGTCTAAAAAATATAATAATGTGCACACAGTCTATGATGATATCAATACATGTAGCTGGATGATTGCTTCAAATTTTACCATTTCATCAAATTGCACAACTTCGGTTGAAGCATTTTTATTAAAAAAAATGAATTATAATTTTACACCCGTAATTGATAAAGATGTTATGTTTAAACTCCCAAAAATTACCGGTATACAAGTAAACTCTACAGATATTTTGATTGAAAAAATCAATGATTTTACAAATAGAAATACTGATAAAAAAGTTTTTGAAATTCTTTTAAAAGAAAATTATGAAAAATTAAAAATGAATATGTATAATTTAATTGAAGGAAATTGTTCGGTAGAAAACATGATTAGATGCTTCTCGAAGGAATTAAACAAAAAAAGTAAAGTCACTAAAGATAAAAAAATAAATTATTTAAGTTTAACTTATTTTAAAATCAAATCTAAAATGTATTATTATTTAATAGTTATTAAATCATTGTTTGATAAAAAAATTAGTGCAGATATAAAATTTGCAATACAAAAATTTCCTAATTTAACTGATAAAGAAATAAAACAAAGAATTGATAATATAAAAAAAAAAATGAAAATTAATGAAAGTTTTGAAGTTAAACAAATTTATCCAGGTGCATTTTTAATAAAAAAAAATATTAAAAATAATTAATTTAAATACAATAATAATTATAATATGTGTGGAATATTTTTAGTCATTTCAAAAAAAAAAAAAGTAGATAAAAAAAATTGTCTTTCTATTTTAGAAAATTTAAAAAAAAGAGGACCTGATGACTCTAAGTATGGTTTTTATAATGATGGATTAATTTTTATTGGAAATACAATTTTGAATATAACTGGTAAGTTAAATAAAAAATTAAGATCTCCCATAAAATCACAAACAAGTCGTTATCATATAGCATTCAATGGGGAGATATATAATTATAAAAAACTTGCGAAAAAATATCTTAAAATTGAACCGAATAACGAAGTTTCAGATACAAAAATTTTAGTAAATTTACATGAAAAACTTAAACCAGAACAAATACCAATATTATTAGATGGTATGTTTGCCTACATTACATATGATAAAATAACTAACGAGATTATAATAGCCAATGATACTCAAGGAGAAAAAAATTTATATATGTATCAGTCCAAAAATGAAATTATTTTTTCTTCAAATATAAGTTCTATTTTAAAATTTAATCCAAAAATTAAATTTAATAAAACTGAAATTAAAAATTATTTTGTAACAAGACATTTAACTCCATTTAACAATACATGCTATAAAAATATAAAAGTTTTAAATCCTGGTTCATTTTTAAAGGTTAACGCTTTAAATTTAAATATAAAAAAAGAACTTTTTGAAAATCCAATAGATTGGATAGATGTAAAAAAATTTAAAGCTAACTATAAACTTTCTGAACTTAGTGCCACTAATAAAATTGAAAATATACTAATTAATCAAGCTAAAAAGATGATTCCTAAAAGAAAATTTGCTTGCATATTTTCTGGAGGTATAGACTCATCACTTCAATCAGCAATAATAAATAAAATTAAAAAACCTAATATCTTAGCCACTCTTCATCATGATAGCAAAGATGAGATAACAAAATGTATTAGTAAATTTCAAAAATTTTTTAAAACAAAAATCTTCAAAATAAATATTACACCAATTAAATATTTTAACGATCTTATATCAATATATAAAAACAGTATGTTGCCTGTTTATACACACAGTGTTGTTGGAATTCATCAAATATCCAAATTTTTTAAAAAAAAAAAATGCAAAGTATATTTTGCTGCTGATGGAGCAGATGAGTTGTTTGGTGGATATAAAATTTATGAAGATTTAGATTGGAAATCAAATAATCTAAGTTTATCGCCCTATTCATCAATTAATAAAAATATTTTAAAAAAATTTAAAATTAAAGATAAAAAATATAATCAAAAAATTAATGATTTTAGAAGAAGAGTAAAAATAAAGTATAGTTTTTTAAAAAATAGAGAAGAAATAAATATTCAAACTAATTTATTTTGTGATTATTTTATTCAATCAGTTAAAGTAGGAAATGCATGTAATGATATGATTGGGTCAGATAATTCTATAGAAATAAGAAACATTTTTGTACAAAAAGATGTAATTAAAGAAATTATTAATATGCCAGCAAAGTTTAAAATTAATTTAAATAACAAAAAAGAATTTAAGACAAAAATTATTTTGAAAAATTTATTTGTTAAATATTTTGATAAAGAATATGTTTTTAAAAAACAAGGATTTTCTGGGTTTCCAAATGAAATTAACAAAAAATCAATAATGAAATTCAACCATATCATTAAAATGTTTAATAAAAGAATTGTTAAAAAATTTAAAATTTATAAAGATGTTGAATGGAAATTCATAAACATAGATTTATTCAAAGATACAATTTTAAACAAAACTCAGTCTAGTTTAAAAAAAAAAATGAATTAACTGTATATTAAAATATATATTTTAATATAAAGACTAAATTAAAAGTATAAAAAAAATTTAAATATATAATTAATTAATATTAAAAAATGGAAAAAAACGATTATATAATAAAATTAGAAGAAACTACACTAAATTACTTAAACTCATTAACAGACCCAGTAATATTAGAATTTGGAGTAAGGCATGGTCTATCAACTCAATTATTTTTGAATATATGTGAAAAAAAAAATGGATTTTTATACTCAGTAGACATTGATGATAATTCAAGAAAATTTAATTCAGAAAAATGGAAATTCATTCACGGTAGAGATGATAACTTTAAATTAGTTGAAAGTTATATACCAAAAAAAATTGACTTAATTTATATTGATAGTTTTCACGATGCAGAACATGTTGCAAAAATTTTCTATCATTATTATCCATTTTTAAAAAAAGATGGCATTTTGTTAATTGATGATGTCAGTTGGCTGCTATATTCAAAAAAAAATGAAAGAGATAATTTTAATAGTGAAATCAATAATCATGAAACATTTCATAAAATTTTGGACATATACAACAATAATACAAATAATTTTGATTTAACATTTAACTTTAAAAGTTCAGGAATAGCAAAAATTTTAAAAAAAAATGATGAAAATTTATTTGTATCTAAAAAAGTACTAATCAGACAATTTACTATTAAAAATTTAATAAGAAAAATTGTAAGGTCATTTAGTTAATTAATGCAAAATTTAAAAGTTATTACGGCAAGTCCAGGTTTAAGTGGTGCTGGTTTAATTTCTGATTATCTATTAAATAGAAATGATTTTACAAATCCTTTTAATTTAGAGGCTGAATTTAGACTATTACATGATCCAGGAGGTATTCATAATTTGTATAAAGGTTTATATGAAAATTTTAGTGTAAATAATTCAGCTTATTTTTTTAATGAGTTTGAAAAATATATTTTAAATTTAAAAAATCTTTCTTCAAAAGTAAAAAATAAAAAAAAATATCATTATAATTCAAATTTTTTTAACGAAGTTGAAAAATACTTAAAAGAAATAAGTTTAATAAGTTATTATGGCTTACCAGAATTTTTTAGATTAGGGTTTGATTTTAACGATAAAGTCAAATGGAGAATACTCAGAATTAGCAAATCATCCCAAGAAGTAAAATTTTGTAAAATGAGAATTCCGATAGAAAAAGAAATTTTTTTAAAAAAAACAAAAATATTTTTAAATAAAATTTTATTTATTCTATCAGGAAAAAAAACAAACTATGTAATTGATCAAGGGGGAAATTTTTGGGATCCAATTAAATCTACACAGTATTTTGATAATAGAAAAATCGTTTTGATTACAAGGGATCCAAGAAGTATTTTTTCAAGCATGAAAACAAGAAAATCTTTAGCATATCCAGGTCATGATATTAAAATTTTTTGTGAATGGTATAAAAGTATAATGAAAAATTATGATAAAGCAAAAGAAAGCAACCTTTTAATAAAAATGAAATATGAAAATTTCATATTAAATCATGAAAAAGAGTCAAAAAAATTAGTTAAATTTCTCAAAATAAAAAACTTGAAAAGAAAAAATTTTGATATATCAAACTCAAAAAAGAATCTGTTTAAAGCAAAAAAATATTTATCAAATAAAGAACTAAAATTTATAGAAAAAGAACTTAAAAAATACTTACAATGGCCAAAAAAAATTTATATCTAATAAGACATGGAAAAGCCGCAATGGAGGGATCTGATAGAGAAAGAGTTTTAGATTCAGATGGAATAATCCAGGCTAATTCACTTTGTAAAAAAATTAAAATTAAATTTCAAGACCAAAAAATAAGAATTATTTCCAGTCCTTTTAAAAGAGCTATGCAAACTATCGAAAAACTATCACAAGATATGTCTGCTAGTATTGAAAAAAGTCAATCTCTAGAAGAGATAAATATTGGAAAAGATCAAAATTTATCCAAGCATCAAATAATTGAAAAAATGTGGAGTGATAAAAATTTCAAAGTCCAAAATGGTTCATCACAATCAGAACATGTTGATAAAATTAAAGATGAATTAAATAAAATATTAGAAGATTTTTATAAAAATGATTATAATTTAATTTTAATTTCTCATGGTAATTCTATTGGCATTATTTTAAAGTATTTTTTAAACACTGATTTTACATTTAATGACTGGAAAAAAATTAGTATGCCAGATATGTATTGCTTGAATTTTGATGAAAAAAATAAGATTATTAATTTTAAGAGAGATATAGAGGGTATAGAGAAAATATTTACAATTTAATTATGACAGAACAAATAAACAAAGAATATTTAAAAGAAAAACAGTATAAATCTACTAAATACTTAGAGGCAAGAATAAAAATTCATCAGTTTACAAAAAATAAGATTGGATTTCATGAATGGATATTTAGTCAATATGATTTATCAGAATTTAAAAAAGATAATAATGAGATTAAAATTTTAGATATTGGCTGTGGAACAGGAGTTTTTTGGAAAAAGAATTTAAATAATTTTCATAATTACAAACTTGACATTACCTTTACTGATGCAACGGAGGCAATGATTGAGAAGCAAAAAATAAATACTGCAGAATTGAATTCAAAAAAAAAATATGAGATTGCCGATATAGATAATTTAGAAAAGTATAAAAATCAATTTGACATAGTCTTCTGTCATAATGTTATATATCATGCAGGAGATAAAGAAAAGTCTATCAAAAATTTAAAAGATTGTCTGAATGATAAACCGTCATCTTTTTGTAGTATAACTACAAATAGTGAAAAACACATGTTGAATGTTTACGAAATAGGAAGAAATTTAGATAAAAATTTTCCAACAGATAGAATTATTGATACTTTCACTGAAGAAATAGCAGACAAAATGTTACCAAAAGTTTTTAAAATTGAAAAAAAAATTGAAGAAGAAGAATTAAGAGTTACGGATTGGGAGATTTTGATGGGGTTTGTTGCGTCGGGAGTTGAACCAAGAGGAATTAATTTAGTGGATAATTTTTGGGAAGAATATAAAAAAATTTATGATCAAGAGATTAAAAAAAATGGTTATTTTAAAATTATAAAAAGATCTCCATTATATATTTGCAAAAAAAATTAATTCCCCTAATGATTTTATGGATAACCGGTATATCAGGCTCTGGTAAAACGACACTTGGTAAATATTTTTTTAAAAATTTTAAAAAAAAATATAAAAATACAATTTTTCTTGATGGAGATGAATTTAGATCTTTATTTAGTAATGATCTAAAATATACAATCAAAGATAGAGATAAAAATGCTGAGAGAATGACAGCTTTCGTTAAATACATATCTAATCAGAGTATTAATCTTGTTATAAGTGCAAACATTACATCTCAAAAATATAGAAATTGGTGCAAAAAAAATTTAAAAAATTTTATTCAAATTTATATTAGAGCAAGCCTAGAATCGTTAAAATCAAGAGACTATAAAAAACTGTATAGCAAAGCTTTAAGTGGAAAAATTAAGAATGTTGTTGGAGTAGATTTGCCCTTTAATGAACCAAAGAATATTGACTTATTTTTGGATAACAATGACTCAAAAAAAAGTTTTTTAGAAAAAACAAGATTAATTAACAAGTCCCTTAAAGAAAAAAAAATTAAGATTTACTAACTTTGACATATATTCATTATAGAAATTATGTTTAAAAATAAAGCTCAAAATTTAGAATTTTTAGAGTCTTATAATATAAATAACGTAGAGGTTCCAAAATTTATTTTTTTTGATGTTAATGAATGGAATAAAAACAAAAAAAAACTTATTGAAAAAATCAATAAAAAATTAATTAAGAATATATGCATAAGATCTTCTTACTATAAGGAAGATAATACAAAATCCTCTCTTGCAGGAAAATTTGATAGTTTTATTAATATTAAAAATAATAAAAAGAATATTGTAAATTCAATAGAAAATTTAATTAATCAATATAGAGCTTATGACTCAAAAAAAAGATTTTTCTTAAAAAATTATTTTATTATCCAAAATTATATAAAATCTTCAATATGCAGTGGCGTTATTACAAATTATGTTTTAGGCGATGGAGCACCTTATTATTCAATAAATTATAACGATTTATCGAACTCAACATTATCAGTGACTGCCGGTGATAAAGATAGCTTTCGTGTTCTTTACGTTTCAAGAAATTCAAAAGAAAATATTAGATCCTCAAAATTTAAAAAGATTATAGATGCAGTTAAGAGTATAGAAAAAATATATAATTACACACCAATCGATATAGAATTTGCTGTAGGGAAAAATCTTAAAGTTTATATCCTTCAAATAAGACCAATATCAACAACATTTAAATGGAAATCTATTAATAAAAATAAATTTCAATCATTATTAAATAAAAATGAAAGCAAATATCAAAAAATTAAGAGAAGAAATATAAGATATGGAAAAAAAGCAGTTTTTGGGTTAATGCCCGATTGGAATCCAGCAGAGATAATAGGCTTTCAACCAAATTTTTTTTCATATTCACTTTATGAATTTTTAGTAACTAATAAGATTTGGGCAAAAAGCAGAAATCAGATGGGTTATAAAAGATTAAATAATCCTAAATTAATGTATTCTTTTTCAGGTAAGCCATTTGTTGATTTAAGAATGTCTTTTAATTCTTTATTGCCAGAATCATTAAATGATAAATTAGGAAAAAAAATAACAGCATTTTGGACGAATGAAATAATTAAAAAACCCTATTATCACGATAAGATTGAATTTGAAATAACAGATAATTGTTTTTATTTTGGACTAAAAGAAAAAATTTCTAAAAAATATAATTTTTTAAAGAAAATAGAAAAAACAAATTTTTATAATCAATTAAAGATATTAACAAATGATGTCCTAAAAAATTATAGAAAAAATTTCTTACAAATGAATAATGATATTAAAAATTTAGAAAAATTTAGAATTGAAACTATAAAGAAATATAAATTAGAAAATGATGATGAAATAGTATTTTCAAAAGAATTATTCGAAAAATGCAAGAAACAAGGACTACTACCATTTGCAAAGCAAGCACGAAATGCATTTATAGCAAAAAAAATACTTATTTCTTTAGTAGATAATAATATTCTAAGTAAGAAAAGTTATTTTCATCTTTTGAGTAAATTAAAAACAATCTCACATGATTATATTTTAGATCAAAAGAATGTAGATATTAATAAAGTAAATAGTAAAAAATTTATAAAAAAATATTTTCACTTAAGACCTAATACTTATGATATTTCAAACAAAAGATATAATGAAAAGATATCAATTAATGAAATAGATATTAATGAAATTAGTAATTTATTAGATTTTGAAACAAAAAAAATAGATACCTTGATTACGAAAAAAGAACATAAAAAAATAAATAAATTATTACAAATAAATAAAATAGATACAGACACAAATAACTTGCTAAATTTTTGCATTAATTCTTTAAAATTAAGAGAAAATTATAAATTTATGTTTACAAGAACACTAAGTGATGGAATCCAGTTATTAAGATTATATTCTAAAAAAAATAAAATTAGTCATGAAATTAGTAATGTTACAATCAATACAATTTATAAAGCCAAAACCAAAAAAAGGGCTTCTTTTATAAAACAGGAATCAATCAAAAATCTTAAACGTAGTGAATATTATAGCTATGTAAAATTACCATATCTAATTGTTTCTAATAATGATTTTTTTGTATCATCAATATTATTATCTAAACCCAACTTTATTTCTGATAAAAATATTTCTGGTAAAATAATAATTTTGGATGGTAAATCAAAAAATATTAATTTAAAAAATAAAATTGCCGTTATTGAAAACGCTGATCCTGGATTTGACTGGATTTTTTCAAAGGGAGTCAAAGGTCTAATAACTAAATTTGGAGGAGTTAACTCACACATGTCAATTAGATGTGAAGAGTTAAATATGCCTGCGATTATTGGATTTGGAGAGGACAATTTCACAAAGCTCAGGGATAGTTGTATAATTAATATTGATTGTAAATTACAAAAAATCAATCTTGGAGAGCTCAAAAACTAATGTTAAAAATTGGAATTACATCTAATATAAAAGAATACTACAAAGGTTATATTGATTTTATCGATCATTATTGGTTAGATTATTTTGAAAAAAAAAATATTAACTACTATTTAGTTCCTAATAAAAAAAAATTATCAAAAAAAAAAATTAAAGAAATAAATTTACTAATAATTCCTGGTGGAAATGATGTTTCAAATATTTTAAAAACTTCAAAGAAAAGAAATATTGTAGAAAAAAATTTAATTAAGATTTGTTTTAAAAAAAAAATACCAATACTTGGCATATGTAGAGGTGCACAATTACTTAACAAAAGTTTCGGAGGAAAAATTTCAAAAATTAAAAAACATATGAGAACTAGACATAATATTTTTTTTACAAATAGAGAGTTTATAAAAAAAAATTTTTTGAATGTTAATAGTTTTCATAATGATGGAATAAAAAAAAATGATCTATCAAAATCATTTAAAGTATTAGCTAGCGATAAACACAAAAATATAGAAATGTTTATATCAAATAATAAAAAAATTATTGGCACAATGTGGCACCCGGAGAGAGAAAAAAACACATTATTGTTAGATATATTAATCAACTATTTAAATAAAAAATGAAAATTATAATTTTATGCGCTGGAAAAGGAAGAAGAATGTTTATTAATTATCCTAAATCACTTCTAAAAATTAATACAAAAAATTCAATTTTAAAAAATATTTATTTAAATTTTATAAAACAAGGAATAAAAAAAAAAGATATAATATTTGCAACTGGTTACAAACCAGAACTCATTAAAAAAGAAATTGGAAGTAAAGTTAATTTTATTAATAATAAAAAATATGCATCTACTAATATGGTTTATACTTTAATAAATACTATTAAAAAAATTGATGACGATATAATAATAACTTATTCAGATATAGTTTATGATGCTCGGAATATAAATAAGATTATCAATAATAAAAGTCAGTTTATTACATTAGTAGATAAAAAGTGGAAAGCACTTTGGAAGTCAAAAAATAAACTTGAATCTGATTCTGAGACTTTGAAGATTAAAGATAATTTTATTTTAGAGCTAGGAAAAAAAACAAAAGATATTAGATCTGCTCAAGCTAGATATGTGGGTCTTACAAAAATTTCAAAAAAGAATCTGAGATTAATTAAAGCGATATATTTAGATAAAATAAAAAAAAATCCAAAAAGATTTTTAAAGATAGATATGACTAATTTTTTCAATTTTTTGATTAAAAGTTATTTTAAATTAAATTACCTACAAATAGTTGGTAAGTGGGATGAATTTGATGATGAGAGTGATTATAAAAATTATTTGTAAATATGATAAAAAAAATTATTCAAAGCTTTTTAAATATTTTTGATTATCAAATTATTAAAATTAGAAAAAAAAAATATAGAGATTTTGATCAAATACTAAAAAAAATATTAAAAAAAAATAATAATATAATATTTGATATAGGAGCTAATACGGGGCAATCATTATATAGGTATAAAAAATTATTTGATAAAAGTAATTTTTACTCTTTTGAACCAAGCGTTGAGGCTTTTAAAGCATTAAAATCAAAATATGGAAATTCTAATGATGTTAAACTTTTTAATACTGCCTTAGGTTCTGAAAAGAAAAAAAAATTATTTTATGAGTACAAAAATAATGAACTCAGTAGTTTTATTAAAATTGATAAAAAATTTAAGGAAACAAAAAAAAATATATATGTTAAAATAGATACGATTGACTCCGTTTTTAAAAAGAATAATTTAAAAAAAATTAATCTTTTAAAAATGGATACCCAAGGATATGAAGAACCCATCTTAAGAGGCGCAAAAAATTTGATTGCAGAACAAAAAATTGATTTAATTGAATTAGAAATTATTCTTGGAGATTATTATGAAAAATCTAGTTCATTCAAAAAAATAGAAGACGCACTCTTAGGTGGTAATTACAGGCTATTAGCTTTAGACAGGCGACTCAATGTTTTTGAAAACAAAAAATTTTATTTTAACGCGTTATATGCAAGTCAAAATATTTATAAAAAATTGTTTAATTGATCCAATAATTAGGCAAAAAAATATCTTTGTATTTCAATTTATTTTTGGCATCTAGCTTATGTGGCAGATAACATGGTTCATTAACCTTGGTACCTATTATTTTATTTAAATAAGTAACTTCTAACACTGATGGAGTTTTAAACTTTCGAACACTATGCATTCCACAGCAATTATTAGGATGTATATGAACTGTTAAAAAATTTTTAAGTATCTTATTTTTAACAGAGCATAACTTTTGATAAAAACTTTCTTCCCCAATCATTTCAAGCCCATGAAATTCTACTATCACAATTTTAAATTTTTTTAATATTTCTTCGTCTATTGAATTTATTACTTCATATTCAGATTTTTCTATATCCAATTTTAAAATAGATTTTTCTAGTTCAAATTCATCTCCAAAACTTTTAATCCATGAATTAATATTTATTGTATCTAAATTATTGTAACTCCCTAAAAATTTTTTTTTAAAATCAAAATTATTTAGGTTTTTAGGCTCTTCAACACTATAGTCTGCAAGGAACGATTTTATTCCATGTTTTTCTAATTGTAGCTCAAATTCATTTGTATGGCCAACACCACCTGAAACACAATATTTAATATCATTAATTATGTCAGGAACTAAATATCCACCATCATTTTTATCACCAATTCTTATAAGATTAAACTGAGTTTTAATTGGTTTAAAACACTTAATAAGATTCAATATTTTATCATTACTTACTTGTCTGTATGCCTTGGCACCAAAATAATTTATAAAAAAATTCAATATTTCTAATTTTGAATACATATTTTTATTAAGTGTATACATTCCTTAATTGAAATGGATTTTTTTTTTTTTATAAATTTCATTAAATAGTTCAATAAAATAACAAATATTATTGAGAATATATTTTGTTTATTATTTAATCGGATATTCACTTCTTCTTCAAATTGCCTATAGTAGTTTATAGAACTTGAAAAAGACCCACCATCTTTCATGAAATAACCAATTAAATCTTTTTTTTTAGTAGCTATGCCTTTAAAATTACTTTTAATTAGTCTAAAAAAAAAATCATAATCTGCTGATAGTTTAAAATTAATATCGTATAAACCAATCTTTTTTTGGGCTCTATTAGAAATAAAGAAGCCAGATGAATGACTAGGATAAAAATCAAATGACCAATATATTTTATTTCTTTTAAAACCAGATTTTATTAATTTTTTATGAACTGTTCCAAATACGAAATCTATTTTTTTATTTTGAGTAAAATAATCTTTAATAGTTAATAAAGCATTGTTGTTGTATAGATCACTTGAATTTACCATTCCTATGTAATTCCCAGTTGAGTACTTTATACCTTTATTCATAGCATCATATATTCCAAAATCTTTTTCTGAAATCCATAGATCAATAAATTTTTCATATTTTTTAATTATATTTAAGGTTCCATCAGTAGATCCCCCATCAATCAAAATATACTCAACATCAATTCCCTGATTGATTACCGATTTGATAGTTCGTTCTAAAAAATATTCATTATTCAAGACAACAGTGATAATAGAAAAAAAATAATCTTTATGAGTACTCCTATTATTAATTCTTTTGCCTCCACACAAAATTTTATTATCAGGTATGTATAAATTTTGATAGTTTAGTTCATTATTTTGCTTTAAGAACATTTTACATATTTATCATTAGTAAAAAAAATTATTTTGAATATAAGCACTAATTGTTTAAAGATTATATTATTAATAATGAAATATTTATATATAAAAGTAAATATAATTCTAGAGAATAATTTAAAAAACCAGGAGAACCCAACTGAGTTACATGTTTTCATTTTATAAAAAAATAAATAAATTCAAATTATTATGATCAACGTATGTGTTATTGGACTTGGTTATGTAGGTTTACCAATATCAATTAATTTATCAAAAAAATTTAAAACAATCGGTTACGATATTAATAAACAGAGGATAAAAGATCTTAAAAAGGGCAAAGATTTATTCAATGAGTTTACAAAAAAAACATTAAAAAAAAGCAAAATAAATTTTACTGATTCAATTAATTCAATAAAAAGATCTAACTTATTTATAATTACTGTTCCAACACCAATTAATAAAAGAAAACAACCTGACTTAACTCATTTAAAAGATGTTTGTAATAAACTTTCAGAAATAATAAAAAAAAAAGACATAATTATTTTTGAATCTACAGTATATCCTGGTTTGACTAACGATTTTTGTATTCCTTTGATCGAAAAAAATAATAATTTAAAAGAAGGAGTAGATTTTTATGTAGGTTATAGTCCTGAAAGAGTTAATCCTGGTGACAAAAATCATACCCTAAAAAATATTAATAAGATACTTGCCTATCCTCATAGCTACTTAAAAAAAGAATTAATCAAAGTATATTCTTTAATTAGCAAAAAAATTATTTTATCAAAGAATATAAGTGAAGCAGAAACTGCAAAAGTAATAGAAAATATACAAAGAGATGTGAATATTGGATTAATAAATGAATTTTATTTGGTTTGCAAAAGACTCAATTTAGACTTTAATAATGTAATAAACTTAGCTTCAAGTAAATGGAACTTTATTAAGTTTAAACCTGGTTTAGTAGGAGGGCACTGTCTTCCTGTGGATCCATATTATTTTTCATTTATTAGTAAGAAAAATAATTACAATACTAAAATTACTTTAGCAGGTAGAACAACAAATAATTTAATGACGACAATTGTAAAAAAAGAAATTAGTGAAAAGCTAAAGAAAATTGATCCACAAAAAGATAAGAAAATTTTATTTTGCGGTTTAACGTACAAAAAAAATGTATCAGATTTAAGAAATTCGCTTGCTTTAAAAATTTTTCAAAGTTTAAAAAAAAATAATAAAAAAATAAAAGGATATGATCCAACGTTAAATAATCTAATTTCAAAAAAAAATAATTTAATTATTTCTTCAAAAGAATTTAAAAGTTTTGATATTTATATAATTGCTACCAATCACTCTATAATCTCAAGAAATTTAAAAAAACTTAATAAAAATAAAACAATAATTAACATTTTAGATTAATTGTAAATGAGAATTGCTTACATTGCAGAAACATCTTTGAATAATCGAAGTGCTTATACCCATCATGTAATTAAAATGTGTGATGCGTTTTCTATAAAAAATTGTAAAACGACCCTCCTTATTCCCTTTATTGATAAAAAGATAAGTTTTAAAAAAATAAAAAAAAATTTTTTATTAACATCAAAAAATAAATTCTTAATAAAAAAAATTTTAAGTTTTAAAGTTAGTAATTTTTTAACAAGAATACTATTTGGCTTTAAAGTTGCAAATTATTTGAGTAAAAATAGTCATGAATTAATTATAACTAGAAGTTTTATATCCAGTATTTTTTTTACTTTTTTTAAAATAAATCATTTTTTAGAAATTCACTCTGAATTTAGAGGACTTACAAGATTTTTAATGATCAATTTAAATTTTTTAAATTCAAGATATGTTTTGAAGATAATATTGATTTCCAAAGCTTTAAATAAAAGAATATTTAAGTTAAATAAAAAAAAAATTTTAATACTCCATGATGCTGTTGATATTAAAAATTTTAATAATAAAAAATTTAAAAACAAGATTAAAAAAGCAACATATGTTGGAAGTTTTTATAAAGGAAAAGGTATTGAATTTATTTTACAACTTGCTGATAAATTTAAAGATCTAGAATTTAATTTATACGGGGATTTTAAAAAAAATTATTACAATATTTCAAAAAATGTAAAAATGCATGGATATGTAGATTATAAGAGAGTTCCATATATTTTGGCTAAATCTGATATATTGCTTTTACCAAGTGCAAATATTCAATATGGAAGAACTAAAAATATAAATATTGCTAACTACAACTCTCCACTTAAAATGTTTGATTATTTAGCATCAGGTAAAATAATTGTTTCATCAAAACGTGATGGAATATGTGAGATTTTAAAACATAATTACAATGCATTAGTAGTTAAAGAATATCAAACTAAAGCTTGGATTAAATATTTGAAAAATATCCTTAATAATAAATATAATTTAAAAA
>Ga0209630_10002016_pt1 | contig 20376 bp, 25 predicted proteins | sample COG_01_FD_184745 | JGI IMG/M metagenome (GOLD analysis project Ga0209630, IMG submission 184745) | Pelagic Microbial community sample from North Sea - COGITO 998_met_01 (SPAdes) (version 2) | ecosystem: Environmental > Aquatic > Marine > Neritic zone/Coastal water | place: Helgoland, sampling... | reverse complement strand
GGGTGATTCCTCCGAATCTACTCCATAGACTTCGTTTTGAGGTTTGTGAGTAATTAAACGACACCATATAATATAATAAATTTTTTAGTAAAATAAATTATATTATATTATATTATATTATATTATGTTTAACGAAGACCTAACTACACCGAAGCTCGATGAAATAAATATAGATATTCCTTATCCCGAAGATACGCACTCCACCCCCCCATCAAATATAAAGCATATTCTTGAACCTGTATCCATATCCTACTTAGATTTCCACAACCTATTTTTTTATGATAATAAACAATTTACGCCTAACACAAAGATGCTAACAGATTTAAATTTAAAAGAATATATCTTAAATCAAAACAGGCTTATATCCCAAAAAAATGAGAATCTAAAGATATATAACTTATTTAATGTTCTGAAAAAAGATTACAATATCGTTGATATACAAGATAAAATAGCTTTCACAAAACAAATGAATAAAAATAATATAAAAACCCTATTTGATTGTAATGATATATGTAAACAACCATATACTTTTACGCTGGATGATTTATTCAACAAATTAAATACGGGGGGATTTCTCATTGATGAAAAAACAGGAATGCCCCAACAAGACATTTGGCTAGCGAAAAGTCCAATTGTAAATATAATGACGCGATTTAAACGTGAAACATTTAAACGTGAAACAACCATAGTGGACGTAGTATGGCCATTTAAAATTGATTTTACGCCACAATTCGGATTAGCGTGCTGGTTTGAGAAAGACAGATATCGGAATTTTTACATCACACTGGAAGAATTCGTTTATCACGCACATAAAACACAATAGACCTATATACTATTTACCCCTTAATAGGTGTGCATAAAGAATTATTTTTCTTCCATATTTTATAATATAAATATATAATATGCTTATCGCAGAATGTGATGCACTTTGTTCCTCAGTGGCTACATCTACGTGCGTAGATGTAGCCCTACTGTCTCAGTCCGCCCACGAAGGCGTAGAAACAACCACGACGAAAACAATTCATTTGGATTGTATACCAATACCTTATGTTGGTTTCCAGCAATTATTTTTTAAAAATAATGTATTTAAACCAAACGAAATATTAACCAACCAGAATACGTATTTCAAACAATATATAGAAAACAATAAAAGAATTATTACTAGTATTGACCACGACAAGTGCTCTCCTTTCAATCTTAATACTAACTTAAATTTATACAAGCAGATGTCCGATTTATATGAATGTGAGGCAGAACAACTCAGCACGTGCTGGGACACCCGCTCTAAAATAAAATTTACAAAAAGTGTCACCAAAGTTAAAAATTTAACAGACCTTACGAGTGTATGTCCTGTCGAGTGCGCTCTTTCATTAGATGATATGTTTTGCGCGCTGGAAGCAAATGCCGATGACCCATTAACAATTGATCCCGATACAAATATGCCGGAACCACCACCGAGCTGGGAAGAACTCGATTGCCCACCACAGCTTTCCCGAACAGATCCCGGTCCAATTATTCTTTGCAAAGACCAGTTTGTTTATATCCCGGACACAGACGTTTACGATTGTGACACGACTGGTCCTACTGCTGTAACATTAACCCTTCGCGATTGCTCGGGCCAAATATCCGACTGCAGCAATGTGCTTGTTGTTGACGCGAGTCTGGGTGCCTTAGTGGATTGCTATGGTGTGACAGTCGAAACCGGCACAATCCTTATCTCGGGTATTTACGTAGATGGACTTTATGGCGCGGGTGGCCAATATATTTTAACCACACCTGATACCGGTGTTACGTGGGATGTAAAATATTGGGAACAATCCGCGATAGTAAACATAACAACTCGCTTAAACGGTAAAGTTCCATTATTGGACGGCTGTGCTCTACAAGCGGCGGAACTTGAGAAAGACATCTCTAACAACACAAATTACACTCCAATTCAAATCGCCAACAAGGAAGTCGTTCTAGATATTATATGGAAATTTAAAGTAGATTTAACGCCGGCCTCCTCAGGGACGGGCGGTTACGGCTATCAAAATGTCGGCGATGGAAAATCATATGGATGGTCATATCCAAAATACAATATGACGGATGATAGACAACGTAAATCACTGTCGCGCCCCGAAGCAATAAAACTAATGACTTCGGTAAAACATATATCAATACTCGCAAAAGATTATAGAGATAATTTATTATCTTGCGGAGGAGCTTCCGCAACACAGAGTGCACAATCGAGTGCATCAAACAACGATGTATATGCTTTAGCATATACACTCACTCTCGGAGATCCGCTCGATAATGGAGCTACAGCATTTACTGCAAATACAATCGATCCGAATGGTAATCCTCCCACACTTATAGCATATAAATACGAGGATAGTAATATTAATAATGGTAGCATAACTAATATACGTGTTCAGGTGCAGAGGAATATAACTGTTTCTTATGCCGCCGCCGCCCCCGTAAAAATTTTATTAATAAAAAAATCCTCCGAAATTTATACAATATTAGACAGTACGAACACCATCACGCCGACAGATGAAGATATTTATGATCGCACCGAATACCAAATAGGATGGACCACTCACCCCGCCAACTCGAAGATAAAAGTAAAAACAATAGACTTCCGTGCAACCGAGTCGGGCTGGTTTGCTAATGAAAATGATGAGATATACATAGGAATAAGCTATCCAGATCCAGACGAGTTGGGCAATTATCCGCGAGGGAATGAGGACGCAAAATTACTAGATAATTATTTTATAAATGATAACTCAGTCACAGTTATATCAGCCGCTTCCTTAACCTCGTCGATCGGGGCGGTTGTCGGAACACAACCGTTATACTTAATGTATTATAAAATATCAATAACATAGATATGATTACTTGGCGTAAATAATACCCATTCAAACACACGAATCAACCGATATATTTCTAATATAATTATGTAAAAATATATCATATGGAAAATGAAAACACCGAATTAAATTTTCAAAATTATAGTTTCAAAGATATTTTAAATTTATTCAAAATCTCGAATAATATATGTGATGACGAAATAATCGACGCAAGAAAAACACTATTAAAGATCAAAAATAATGTAGACCCGACAATATCCACTTTATTTCAGAAATGCTATTCAATGATTCAGTGTGTGCAGAAATATCGAGATTATATTAAATTAACCACGCCCGAATATGTATATACCGCTAAGGACGATAGCGAGTTCATAAACGCGGTAAAATTAGTCCCGGATTTTGACAAATATAACAATGTATTGGATATAGTCCACAATATAGTAAAGACGAGCCGCCATCTGAAAGGAAATATAATCGACGCGGAAAATAAGCAAAACATCGTATATAATGTCGAAAATCATCACCCAACAAACCCTAATCCACTTCCGCCCATTACGAACACATATGAAAACAGGATAGCACCAGGAGACATAAACGCGATAAGAAGAGATACTCAACTAACTAATCTCCATATAAATAGTTGTTTTAGAGAGAATTATTATAAATCAAATCCCTGTGATTACAGATATTGCATCCCACCCATTAATAATTTATTATCTATGAAATTAGCATCTATTGAACTCCCCAACTCGTGGTTCCTCTTCTCGCATATAAAGAAAAACAATAGCTTCAAAATAGAATTAACCATATGCGACAAGTGTAGCGTATTTACTCTTATTATACCGGACGGCAACTATGATACAGAAACCTTTGTAAACTTTATTAATTCACGCTATCTTCACAGCTCCGACACAGAAACCCCCCTGAAATTTTTAAAGTATTCAATTCACCCCCTCACAAATAAGAGCCAATTCGAGATTATGGAGAGCGCCCCCGAAACATTCGTATTTTCACTTCACTTCACCGACGAAGGCGTAGATAATATATTAGAAACAACTGGTTGGATTATGGGATTTCGGTTGGCGAGATATTTAAAAATAGATGATACTATTTTTTCCGAAGGTCTCTTCGACGGTGGTGGTGACAGATACGTTTTTTTAGCAGTAAATGACTACCAGTATAATTATAACGAGACGAATATAGTATGTTTCGACAATATGTCGATTAATGAAAATATTATTGCGAAAATCCCCCTACGAAACGGAAAGCTGTCGTTTACCATAGATGAAAACGATAAAAATCCTCTTATCAAAATAAGGAGATATAATGGCCCGGTGAATATTAATAAAATAGAAATTAAACTTCTGGATAAATTCGGAGATGTAATCGATTTAAATCATATGGATTGGAGTTTCTCTCTAGAACTAGAAATATTATATGAAAATACATTAAAAACTTAGAAACATCTCTATAATTGGGGTTATATAAGAATGGATATTTGCGCCTCATCAAAAGTTCCAAAAGACGGGTGGATACAAGGTTGTTTTAATTGCGGAGTAAAAACCGCGAATTGCCTGGATTATATTCATAATGATAAAACGCATACATTATATTTATGTAAACAATGTGCTCGGGAATCCAAAGATGAAAATGCAAGAAATAATCTCATATTTTATCTACAAAACCGAATAAATACATATATAAGCGAAAGAACATTAGAACCGTATAAATATCCCGTATATAGTCTAGACCCCCCTGTAATGAAAAAATATATTCCGTCACTCCCTATCCCCATCCCGCCAAAGACCTTGTCTCCTCCATTAGAAGACATAATAGCACCAGTCACAATAATAGTTGAAGAAACTCCCACAACGAGTCTTATTTCCTCGAATAGCGAAGAAAACAACACAAACGATAAATCATTTTGCGAGAGCGTCACATCTATGTTTACGAACCAGTAGAACCGAATCCACCGCTACCGCGATTCCCTCCTCCTCCCAGGTCCTCCTCGCAGTCTACCAATACAACCTCTACCGGATAACTAATATCTGGTGGACAAATCTGCACGAGTCTCTGGAACATCGTGGTAACATATTTGTCGGTGGTGCGGGAACAATAAAACGCGGAAATAATATTCCCCCTATAACCAGAGTCGATTATTCCAACAGAATTAGACAACGAAAGTGGAGTTTTCGTGCCCGTGCTAGAACGTGGAAACAAATAATACCCAACGGGATTCGTCGTCTCATTTCCGTCCTTATCCGTATCTACCTTCTCCATACTGCACTTCACGCAATGATCTAGTTTTTTTGAACCGTCGCCGAATCTTTCAAATGCGGCATATGCCGGATAAAACAAGTCAAAACCCGCATCAAAGTATACTTTTTCTCCTTTTTTATATTTAGTTACGTCTTCATTGTGGTCAGAAAGAGACTTTTTATATAATTGCACGAGTCTCTCTCGTTTCCAACCGTTTTCGGTAAACGGTAGGGATTTGTTGATGTTATCAGATAATACATAATTATAATGGTCTTGCTCCTCCTTACGATACTTTGGGTCAATCTTGGAAATATCATCTCCTCCGACAACCTCGCTAATAAATATTTTTAAACGATAATATGCGCGAACAGGTTTCTTTGTAATAGAGACTATAGTGTATGCGTTGAAAGGACGATAGGCACTAGTACATCCTGCTAATTTGGTTCCAATTGAGGTCCAAGCATTTGCATCGGGGGCGTGTCTCTGCGAGTATACGCCGTTATTCGTAGAAGCAGTTTCCATAATAATATAAACAACGTTTTGTGTTTACATCAATTTTTATAATAATAAAATTGATGTAAGTAAATGACAGTATATAATATATATATATGGACTACGTTACAAAGCAGGACCAGGATTTTATGCAGTTTGCCCAAGATGAAGCTCTGAAGTCTCCGTGCAATATGCGCCACGGTGCGGTCGCTGTTGTAAAGGGACATATTATTGGACGCGGCTACAATCACTATAGGAGTACTACCCGAGATGGACTCGTCAGAGATAGTTGCACGTGTCACGCAGAGATGGCGGCGATTCGCCAAGCATTTCATCAAGTAGACAAGAGTCACGGATATTTTGAAAATTCGATAAAAGTTGCCTAAGATAAAAAAGTTATTTAGTAAGACGGTCCTTTATGTCGCGAGAACGGACGATAAATACAAATTAAAGGAGTCTGCTCCGTGTATGGATTGTATGCGTGTATTGAAATTGTTGAATGTAAAGCGAATCGTTCATACTACCGACGGAGGGTATAATATAATAGATTCACCAGCATCTCACGCGATAACCACCCACGCTAGTGCGGGGCGCAGATATATTAATACACGGATATAAACTATATGGATGCGTGAAAGTAGTTCGTAAAAAATAGTTGTACCCTTTGGCGACTGTATCGGAAATTCGATAAAAGTCGCGTAAGACACAAAGACTATTTAAGAAGGCGATAATAATCAACAGATTTTTATTATTTTTTATTATTTATTTATATAAATGGATGAAATTGGATTTGTTAATGTTGTAATTATGAAACCATATAGAATCATAAGACGACAAGTTTATGGAGATATATACCACGGTGATGCAGTTTTAATAGCATATTGGGTATATCATAATTGGATACCATCACGAGGTTTAAATATAGTAGATATTAACAACGTAGATATTATTATAGAAGGAGATTTACACGGTTCAGATGGACAAGGAGAACCATATGTAAAGATGAATCATTTATCTATTAAAATAAATATTTTATTCAACAACGGCCACCAAGAAGAAACGCCATCACCGATACATTTAATATATAAGGTGGATCAGTACGGAAATTTTATAAATTGGGAACAAGATTTATATGGGTTGGCCTCTGGTCCAAAAAAGAAAGGAAAGCGAAAAAGCTATAAAAAACATATAAAAACAAAAAAAAGAAAAACAAAACTTTTTGAATCCAAACGGCGCAAAAATCACAAATAGAACATTTTCTGTCTAATTTTAACGAGAAGCGCAAGACTTGGTAGTTTCGTGGAGATGGTGAATATGTTCGGGAAACGCATTTTTTAGAAATACCCCTCGTTCCGTATATTCATTAGATGATTGTATATTTACATCCTTAGTTACATCTGGGCACTGGCAAATTTTAGATTTATCTGCTTCACTCTTAGGCGGGAGACAGCATAATTCTTCGGCGAGAACATTACGTTTATGCTTAATATAATTCCCCTGAGAGTGTATAAATGGCGTGAAATCTATAAATGACTTATCCGTATTCTTAAAGCAACCTTTTGTGCAATTCTGTATGAATACCGATGTAGGGTGTTCTACGCTAGCTAATATGTAAGGGCTGGTATTCATAGTCGACCGTTTTATAATATTGGGGTCGTTCGTGCAACAATTACTCCCGCTTAAAACGCGAACATCATACTTTCCGAATTTCCCGCCGTGACCCATTGGGAGATTCCCTCGAAACGGTGTTTTGCTCAAATGTCTTCCCAGTGTAGTTTGCCCTACCCAACCTTGGTTGCGGAGCCCACCATTTATGGAGAATCCCTTGGACCCTTTTCCAGAGATTTTCGCCCGATATCTTATAGATTTGCGTTTCAATACAACAATCGACATTATATATATTAAATATATTAAACTATCTCGTATTTAATGATAAATTATATATATAAATGGTTACGAATATTAAAAAAATGTTTCTTCAACACATCGACTTATTAACCAGCGCTTTTTCAGAATCAAATCATCCTTGGAATAGGGTATCTGGATGGGTCGGGTATACTTCATTATTTTATCTACTTCCCATCTTTTTCATTAAAGATACAAGTATTTGGACAACATTTTATAAGATTATGTGGGCCATTCAAACAGTATTCGTATATTCTTCTGATTTTGGTTGGGGTGGACCAGAGAAAAACATTGTACACGGGATAGACAGGGTTTTAGCCACATCGATGACATTAAGTATGATAATCATAACTTGTTTATATATAGACCCTTTCATAGCATTTATAGGCGCATTTCCGCCAATATATTTTATTTATAAATCGAAGCTGGCAACGTCTCAAAAAAACTGGAACGCGTATGTCATTAATCAAACTCTGTGGCATATCACCGGCCCAATTATTGTATCCGCCGCGTTATATAAAATACAATTAACCCAACCATTATTTGGTTAAATAAGAAGAAATGCTCTTTTTTCCGGTTCTTCATATAAACATCTTTCTATGAAAAAATAAACCGGAGAAGGGTATAGTTTATCCATATTATCTTTATTATATTCAAATCCAAATAAGCTCAAACATATTATTGCTATGCTATAATAGGAACAAGTTTGCTCTACGTCGATGGGCAGCGTTTTAATATCCCTAAGCTCCGGTGCAGTAAATTTGTTCGCAGAAAAGGGTGTCGTAATATTTATTTTCCCGTCTTTAGTTAATAAACTAATATTATCAAAATTTGTTATTAAGAACCAGTCGTCGTCGATAACTACAATGTCATCCATAGTAATATGAATAAATCCACAATTATTCTTAGTTAATGCGGTTAATTGCAGTCCCATACAAATTATAAAACGCAAGACTTTCCCATAAGTAAATACACCATTTTTCTTAAAATAGGTGGATAACTTCGCCAATTTATTAGGGGAAACTGTTATTTTATTACCGGATTTCTTTATATTTCTGAACCATATATTTTCGTCCACAACCGGTGTATTTGTTGATAGACGACGCGCGCTTTCTGAAAGAGCGGAAATTGCAATAGACAGAAAAAGTGAATTATCTAACTCTTTCATATTTAAAATAGAGAAAGATAAACAAACTCTAATATATTCGTAATTTATCTACACACTATCCTAAAACTTCATCTTTTTAGTTAAATTATAAAGGTTATTGGCCGCCACCACGACCCTCCTCGAGAAGCATTTGAGCATCCTCCTCGCCCATCACCTCCATAAAAGGGCGGCGGCCATTCCACCGCCTCTTCGGAACATTGCTCTTTACACACTTCCAATACCACGGGAACTGGTATACCATCTTGATTGTTTTCCCTTCGTGAATATTTTGTCGAATATGTTGAGCCTCCTCCGTATCCGGCCAAGCATTAAAGTGAATAAAGATCTTATTGAAGCTCTCGCCGTTTTTAGCTTCTCGCGAAACTACATCCACGCGCTCCACACAGCCCGGTCCCAAAACCTCTTCGAACGCGTCCTTTACAAGTTGCCAGGTCACGTTTTTCCACGTGCGAGGGATGCAAATGCTGGGATAAGTGGGGTCGTTCATTTGAGAATCCATATTGTTGTATATTATATCATATACTTTCTGCTTTCAATTTTTTCGTAAATTTCATAAAAAATTGAAAGGCGTTTAATGCTTTGTATATGTTTCAAAAGCTTGTTAGATAACTCTCCAGAACATAATGTCGTCCAACTATCAGCCCAACAACCGTTCACTTCCTCAAAACAACCGCTTCGAATGTCTCAATAACACGGAATCTAGGTGTTCCGATAATCGCAGACAGCAAGATTCACAGTATAGTCGGCGAGAAGGCGGTGATTCCCAGTATAGTCGCCGCCGCGAAGGCGGTGATTCACAGTATAGTCGCCGCGACAGGATGGCTAGGCGAAGCGCAGACAAATTTTCGTTCCTTTCAAACAGCGCGCGGAAACCCAGACGCATTAGCATCGACCAAGAGCTTAATAAGGGTTCATTTCCTACACTAGGACATATTAAGAAGGTTACTCTTCGTAAGAAGGACCAAACAGACTATTGTGATATGGCTAGTAAGGTGGAGGACGATATTCCAATCAAGAAGGTTGTGCCTCCACCTGTTAAGACCGGGTGGTGTTATCTATCTCGAAAGAATAACGTTACAATTATGCACACAATCGATAGCTCCGGCAACAAGACTCTAGAGGGTTCTCATCGCAAAACTCCCGACGAATATAATCACGAGAAATATCAGGATGAATGCGCGGTAGCATCTTACTCAACGCTGCAGAACATTCAACACGCCCGCGACGACGAAAACGAAACATTTGGGGCATCTTCTTCTCATTGGGGGAAAAGCAGCCTTACTGATTTGTCTTTCTTGTCCGATTCTGACGTGGAGTCGGATGAGAGTGAGCAAGAATACGCCAATACCGAACAATATTGCAGTGATGACGACACATATTAAACCGATTAGTTTAACCCATATCTAAAATATATTTTTTATATATATTTAATGAGCGATGATTCACATAGTAATTCAGATGATGACATAAACGACGAACTAGATGGTGGGTGGATGACCGAGTTTAAAAAATTAGAAGAGTCGTATGAAGAGTTCTATAAAGAACCTCCATCGTCTGTGAAATTATATTTTTTATTTATAGACAGCGGCGGGGAGGCTAAATCTATTAAGCGGGATACTGTTAAATTAGAAAGAAGTAGTATACTCGCAAAAGACAAAATAATAGATGTTATTTGCAGAAATAACCCTGCGGGAAGTATGCCCGAAAGATATAATTTGAAAACTATATTACAATATAATTTTACAATAGACGCAGAAAATATATATAATTTACTTAATACAGACGATTATCAAAATGAGTATTTTCGAAAATACACGTATGTTCAAGACATTAAATTCAACAACACTATTAAGGCGTTTCATTCTGTAAACTCGCTTTTTTTTATATTGAAAACAGAAAGAAAAGGAGATAACCATACAAGGAAGTGCAGATACACCGGGTCGAGCACCGGCATCCTCGCGAAAAAACATCGGTTTCATAAAACTCGACGAATTCTCGGAAAAAAATGCATATAAAGAATATATATATTAAATATATAGTAATGTCTACGTCTCCGCAAAATAATTTTCCGTCTCGACAGCATAACACAGATTGTCGGTATGGAGGGGACGATAAACCAGAATATAAGTGGTCTTCATATTTCCGGGAGAAAATACTCGACCTTTCGTGTCATTTATCTAGAACCGATTGTGAAATTCAGCAGAATATAATAGGAAATACATATAATGATTTATTGCAGGAGGTGTTCCTATCAAATCATCTAGATTGTTTAACCAGAAAAACCTATGTATCACTTCTATATCGCATAATGTTGCAAACTCGCGACATCGTAGAAGGAGAAGGAGAGTATAAATTATTCTATATTCTATTGGGCGAGTGGGTAAAAGTCTCGGAACAGCTTCACTCTGTTGGGTCTACTAAGAAAGACAATATTATGCACGAATCAACAATAGAGTGTATTGATCAGTTAGCAAACAAAGCTCTGGAGTCGTTGGTCTATCTAGACGGAGAGCCCCTTCCCTATGGAAGTTGGAAAGACATTAAATATTTCCTTACGTATTTGCGCGGAGCGAGGACGTGTGGCGGAGTGCATACACTTCCTATTTTTTCGTATGCTATTAAGATGATAATAAAACAACTGCGACTCGATGTTTGTTCTGAAACCCCGTCGTTGCTTGGAAAGTGGTTGCCTCGCGAAAAATCGAAGAAATTCGGGTGGTTGGCAAAACATATTGCGTGTTCATATTATTCAAGATGGCTAACAAGCGGTATTAATATTTCAACGGACGGTGACCATAGCGTTGTTCTATCAAATAAATTTGCCGAGAGAAAATGTTTAACACATTATAGAAAGATGATTGCGGGTCTAAATCGCGTATTAAAGACCGTCCAAATTAATCAGTGTGATAATACGTGGTCGAAAATAGATTTTGATAAATCCGTCACGGGTATAACGTTATCTCGGCAGAGGAAGGCGTTTCAGTATGTGAATAAAGGCGGAGAATTGCGAGGTGGTAACATTGACCGCCTCCAATGTAAAGAAAACTATGAAACATACATTAAAACTCGAATGCTAGGCGAAAGTAAGATAAAGTCTGATGGCGACAGTATGATAGATTTGGTTAAGGATGCAATATACATTATTGAAAACGAGAAAAATAGCAGGAAATTTGGAATACCTAGCGATGCGAATGACGAAATGAGCGAGCATATACGTGCTGCAAAGGACGAGATTAACATACGTTGGGGAGATGGCGGGGAAAATATAGGGACACTAGATAATTTTGTAGCGTTAATTGATACATCGGGATCGATGGACGGAGACCCAATATCGGCGGCTATTGGGCTGGGTTGCAGAATCGCAGAAAACTCTAAGTTGGGAAAGCGTGCAATTACGTTTAGCGTAAAACCGAAGTGGATTGACTTAGAATCTACAAATAGCTTGACAGATATGGTCGAAGTATTAGTATCAGACAATGACTGGGGAATGACTACAAATTTCGAGGAAGTTATGCGCCTGGTTCTAGTCGCGTGTGCAGAGAAGCGACTTATTCCAGATGAGGTGAATAACCTTGTTTTTGTTGTATTTTCAGATATGAAAATAGATAACGCCGACAAAGAGTGTGGGGAAAGGCACGATGTGATAGAAAAAATGTTTTATGATGCTGGGCTAAAATCCGAATGGGCTACTCCGTTCACGCCGCCTCATATTATTTATTGGAATTTGCATTCTACCCAAAAATTCCCTAGTCTATCTTTTATGAAAAATATAAGCGTGTTATCCGGATGTAATCCTCTGTTATTAAATTCATTCTGCGAGAAGGGAGCGGATGCATTAAAAGATTGCACCCCGTGGAAGTCATTCACTAGTCAGTTAGAAGGTGAGAGATATATGTGGGTAGACGATTATCTAAAAGATATGAGTATATTTGAGGTTAGAACTACTAGTATGGTAGACGAGCCCGCGGTAGACGTATTAAATGATTTACAAGAGGATTTAATTATTCCCAAAACTCCCTCGTGGTGGTGGTAATGTGTCCAAAACTACTATAAATATAAGTATAAGTATAAAATATATTTATACTTATAGATTAATAATGTCCTCCAACGATGCGTTTTCGCCGTCAGATTACAATTTTTTTTCTGTCATAGACCAGATTTCTAGACAGTCTAGACAAACAAATATTTTTTCACCGGTTCCATTAGTAAACAGTATTAATGTAAATGGTTCGGTTACAAGCGCAGCGGTTACAAGCGCAGCGGTTACAAGTACCCCTATCGAAAACCTATTACTTACACCACAGCTAAGTGCACAAATCGACACGATTTACTCCCTGCTTATCGACAACCCATCGAGTGCCGGAATGAATACTGCTTTAAACGATTCATTGTATGATCTTCCCTCTTATAAACAGGTTCTTTCAGAAGAAGGCAAGAAGTGTTTAAAGTATTTAAATTATTCTTCTGATATGGCGGCGAATACGTGCCCAATTCTTCATACTCCATTCACCGAGGGAGATGAACTTATCGTGCTTCCTTGTGAACATTATTTTGATTCGCCGTCTATTCTTACGTGGTTAAATAATGAAAAGGCAGAATGTCCTGTTTGTCGTTTCCAATTGCATAGTATCGAAAAAAAAATATAGCACAATTAGTTAAATATCGTCAATATCAAATACATATTCGTCGGGGACACCATCTTTTTGTGGGTCGTCTTCTCCCACCTCATCATCCTCAGCCACTTCATCCACCTCCAAATTATCGGCATCTAACATAATATTTTCGTAGTCGCTCGTTTTGTCATCTTTGAATGCGACATTATTATCCACGGTAACCCCGGTCATTTCCGTATTCACCTTTTCCAGCTCTGTAAATTTAACATCTGAATTTTGTTTCAGCTCATCGCGTTCAATATCAGAATATACACACAACAGGTCGCACTTTGTTTTACCGTCTCCACGGACCTCCCACTCACGTATTCCAATCATTACCCACGATCCTTGCGCCATATTATTATCTCGACGAGAACGTCCTTTAAATTTCCCGCGCAAAATACACATACGCGTTACGCCGTCTGTTGTCACAACCTCACATTGCCCGCCAAAATGTTTCACAACAATTGCATACATCTCACCGTCTTCTGTAATTTTGCGAACACTTCTTTGTGGGCCGCTATTTACGTGTTTTCTTGCCATTCGCTTGCTCTTACATCCTCCTTTGCTATTCTTCACCATTATTTATATTATATAGATTATGTTTAATATATTTACATAATCAATATGCAGACAAAGCTTCGCCGGATATATATTTGCACGGTTTCTTAAATATTAGCTGATGCCATTCTTCGATAGAATATTTGCGGAGAGGGGGATTACTCACTCTCTGCGTATGTAGTGATTGTTCGTCTGGTTCCAGTCCGTAGTGATCATAAAAATCTTTATCTGGGCTCTCGTCAAATTCTAGGTGTTTCCCGCGAAACACTCCGCCAAACTCTTTAATCCGCATTTTCCATACAGGAGACCCGCTTGCATAATACTCCCAATAATCATATATTTCATTTATGAAATTTACGTGAGTATTTCTCTCCAATTGAAATGCTCCAACCAGGTGGTGTATGGTAAAAGCTCGGCTTTCTTTTAAAATGCGATATACGCGATCACAACGCAAATGCCGGTCCATAATATGTTGGTTAGATTCTTCCACTTTCCGAAGATGCGAACTCGAGGGAGTTTTAAAGACCAGAGGTCGGGTAATATTTTCAACGGGCGTATTTAAATGAACAATAAGCGCGAGCAATCCGTGAAAATCACACGTCCATCCACGTTTATTCCATTTTTTTTCTATTTTATCCGCAGAAATTAACGAGGGATTATAGTATTTTACAATAATATCGTATATAGCCTTTGATGAATATAATTTAGATAGCTCTTTTAATAAAATAGATGCGTGTTTAATATGTTTTTTGGAAAGAGCGATTAATAAGCTATGGGAATAAACTGGGTAATCCGTGAGCCACTCGGTGCGTTTGGATTTTCGATATATAACCAGTGTTGTGTTTTCGCTTTCAACACACAGACGTAATAAGAAGGTAGTTGACGACCGGTTAAGATAAAACATATTATGGACAATATATAAAATATGCCTTATATCTTTCTTGGTTTTCCACGCTGTCTGTTTCTTTTGTATATATATATCTAGACCTGGGTTATATTCCGAGTAAAAGTCAAAATAGATTTTCCATATTAGAGAGAATATATTTTCTGTATGAGAATAGAATAATTCTGTTGCCCAAAATATGCAGGCTTCGTGGTTTTCCTGAGTTAAAAGTTCATTTATCAGTGAATAAATTACTTCGTCCTTTGCGTAAAGTAGCCTGGTTAGTGTTAATGTCATTGTTTGTCGACAATATCTAAGCATATTAAAATATCAATTTTATGTGAAAAAAAATTATATTAATAGTATATTATTAATTTCTTATTAAATAGTATAATGGTAGAGAAAAAACCGGTAACTTGGTTAGGCCTAGTAAAAATAACAAAAGGTCATAATCCGAGTCTTCATCTAGGGAAAATAATGAAAATGGCGGCTGGAGAATGGAAAAAGGTAAAATCAGGATCTCACGAAAAGTATTCCCAAGGAAAAAGCACACCCGGCACGCGTAAAAAGAGAAAGAAATCGAAGAAATCGAAGAAATGTAAGAAAAGCGATGACGAAGATAGTGAAGAGGAAGAGAATGAAAATAACGAGGAACATCATTCCTCTAGAAAAACACGTAAAACGAAATGCTCGGGATGCAAAAGATATAAAAAGGAAATTAAAAAACTAAAGGAAAAGCTTGCACGACTGGAATAATTTACCCGAGGTCGCTTAGCAAGTCATTGTATCTTTTATGACTGGGTTCCGAATAAAATATATTTTCATATGCATCTCTGCTTTTGCCGATTTCTAGTCGGTTTTCTGGATTGGGTGATAAATTAATAACTAGTAATTGCGTAAATAATATGATCATCGCGTTGAAGTGAAATCCCCTCTTAAATATTTTTTGCAGTATTCCAATAAACATTATGCTTATGGAATAATTATCCCACGTTTTATAATAACTTATTAATTTATCAATAAGTTTTTGTTTAGGGATACCAACATACTTTTTTACCTGACGAACACACCCGGCTGTGAATTGGGCGTTAAATTCTTCTGAAAAAAAGTTTCTAATAATATTGGATTTTGCATAAGATTCCCCGATTAATATCGCATCATCATCTGTCAAAGGTTCTTCTTTGATGTGTAATAAAAAGTTTATAACGTGAACTTCAAGAGGCCATATGTAATATTCTGGCGCATATCCGTAAAAATATTTTTTCATATTATCAGCAGTTAGCTTATCTTTTGGAATAGAAATACCAAAATCTATAATCATCGGTATATCAGTTTGTAGATTAAATAATAAATTTTCTTGTTTAAAATCAAACTGAATGATATTTTTCTCTAATAGCTTCTCAAATCCATTTAATAAATAGGAATACATACTAAGAATTTGTGAAAAAGTTTTTTTTTTAATTTGGATCGACTCAGACGTTAATATAGTTTTTTCTAGTGATATATTTTCTATATAATCCAAGTTCATTAATATATAGTTTGTTGTATTGCTGCGTGCAATTACATTACAATCCGATACCAGTTTGCTATCTATTTTTCTTAAATCGATAGGACAGCTACTGACAACCGGTATAAAATAGTTTTTATAAAAAGGGATTTCTTTTATTAGATTACCTATATATATTTCATTCATCGCATTAAAATCTTTTTTCTGAAGCTTAGAAACGTATTCCTTATCATTTGATTTAGCTCCAGAACATTTTAGCCCGGGATAATATATACATCCAAATCCACCCTGACTAATCAATGTGCTCATATAATGTTAATATAAATAAATAAAAGTAAATTTCCTTTATTCATTAATAAAATTATTAGTTACTTATATAATGGTTGAAACTAAACACCAGGCACTATTATCGGCAGTTGTAGGCGGGGTATTAGTTATTATTTATCTTTCTATTACTGATATTTTAGACAATTATATGTCTGTAAATATGTCAAATATTGTTGGATTAGTCATTGATTACGCGCTTAATTTTGTTGCTCAGCAATATGTATTTTACGGAAAGGTTCACCTACATAAAAAAGTTGTTAATCGTTTTATGATAGGTAACACATTATCGATGGGGTGTACACAAGCTACGTTCGTCTATGGTAGGAAGTACTATAATAAATTAGTAGAAAAAATAATAGAAAAAACGAATATTAAATTAAGTGATTCAGTCAAAATTTCCAGTTGGAGATATATATCCAACGCACTAATGTTCCTTATAGTAACCTTTCCGCTGCGTAAATATTACATATTTAAGTAAAAAAATTTTTAGTTTTTAAATATTTATATATATTATGTCTGAATCATTCACCCCACCAAACTACCAACGCCTGCCACCGCCCTCCGCCACGCAAAGAGCAAGGAATATGGCGGGAAGACGCGCACGCGCACGTACTATACGAAGAAGAGTTGCAGAAATAAAACGCATTACAGGTCTTTCGCAAGCCGCTGCAGAACAATTTAGAAGGGAGGAGGAGGAGGAGGAATATCGGGTTCGAGAGGAGGAAAGAGTGAGAAGGGTCGAGGAGGAGGAGCGACTCGAGGAAGAGGAGGAAAATTATAGGAGAAATTCTCCAATGCCGGTGTATACGGGGCGCGCGGCCGGAAATAAATTACACAGAAAACAAACAAAAAAAGCTAGGAGATATAAAGTAAAATCTAAACGAAATAATAAGAAACGTCGCAAGTCTAATAAAAAGAGAAAATATAATGTTCGGCAATAGAGTTTAATTTTAAATCTCGCGATTAAGCTCTGCTAATAATGTAATATCGATTCTTATATGTTTTCTTAATTTTACTTGCCATATCAGACGGGGTTATTTGGTGTTCTGCGAGAATGTTTTGTATCTCAGTCGATAGAGACGCTGTATGTGCTTCGCAGAAAGAATCATATCCTTTAGCTGGCGTATACTCATCGTTATTCATATGGGTTGTAATATGAGAATCCATCAACCCCAGTATTTGGTGAGAGATTGAAACATATTCACGGCGCTTCACCGGAACGGGTGGCACTCTGTCCTTCTTCCGGAAATAATACCTGCCTGCTTTGAACATCTTGTCCTTTACATCTTTGTCGTAGCCTAGTTCTAGAAGTCTTGACTCCTCCCTCGAGACAATATCATTATTTTCATCAAGCCACTCCTCCCAATGCTCCTTATACACCTTTCGGTCGTCATACTGGTGGATTTTTGAGAAATTAGCGATATTCTCTGCAATTTCATCGGTGAACTTGAACCTGAAAATATTCACTGTCTTCTCGGAGTTTGCATCATCGCCAGAACACGATACCTTATCTTGATTCTCCGGCATTATTTGGTTGTTTATTATTTCTTCAGATTAGCGTGTTTCAATTTTAGAAGTTTTTCACCGGTAAATATAAAAGATGTTTACAATTAGCACACAGACATTCTATGATAATTTTTCCAAAACATATAAAAATATATATGTTGTTGACCAAAAACCAACAGGGGAGCTTGAAAAAATTGTGAAGCGAATTCAGTCTCCAAAGCTATCCCCATTTACAACACGACCGAATGATGGCTGCTATAAGCCCTGTATATACGCTGTATATAATCCCAATAACACGCAAGAATTGCTATGTATTGAAGACATTGGTCTATTATTTAGTTATGTAATTAGCAATAACTACATCATCGATACGTCGTTGACAAAGATGATGAATAATTCTAAAGTAGAATTTAAAAAAAACTTTATTTGTTTTATTAGACAACGCGATTAGAATGAAATTCTTATAAAATTGATCATATGATATAATATAATTATATCATATGCCTTCTATTTCTCAGGAAAACCCCCTTATTGCGGAATACATCGCCCAACTATCTACACAAGAACGAATTGTGCTGAAAATTGCATCGGAACATCTGGAAACTTCATTTGATATCGAAACAAGCATCGGTTATAAAAATTGGTTACTAACCTCTGCAAAAATAACTATTGATTCTTCTTTGCAATATCTGGACTAGAAATAGGCTTATACTCAACGTAATTATTTTTTTTAATTAAAGCCTTAAACTCCTCAAAACTTAACTCTTTTCTATTATCTGGTTTGGCTGTTTTTTTTTCCTCCTCTTTTTTGTAATCTTCAATTGTCCCTTTATACGTAAACCGATTTACTCTGGATAATATTACGTGATTATATCTACGCATAATAGATTTCTTTGATTCTTTTTTTACCTTTTTAGTCAAGAATACCCCCCTATTTACATCTTCCTCAACCGGTTTATCTTCCTTTGCAGAGTGACTATCTGCGTATTCCTTTCTCAGGTTGTCCCGCGTTTCTTCAATCTCATTTCGATGATTAACACACACCTGTTTACAGTTATATTTGATTGTATATTTTCTAGCCACAGCGTCTAGTGTGCGGAAAGAAATATTTTTTGTCTTACTATATATCCAGAATGATTCGGTATCGCTATTATACAACATTATTACATTTCCTTCGGGTGTCTCCTCGATAATATTTTTATTTCTCAGGTCAACCATCTCGCTGTTGGACAGCTCCTTATCTTCCAACCCATCCAACTCATTAAAAAATTGTCTCCCATATTTAATCTTTTTTAATCGGAGAAGTCTACATTCTTTCATTTCTTCTGTTTCTTTATCAATATCCGGATTATACTTATTTCTTCTGTCATATATCATATAGCTAATCATCGTAATGCTACATATAGCACCACACACAGTTACTACACCGCCTGCAAGAAAGGTCGTTAGTCGACTGGGTATATCAGCGCTCCCAAATACGGAGGTTACGTTCATTATAATATTTATATAATTTCTATTATTTAAGTATTTATTAGACTAGACTTCCTGAGTTCAAATAAATCATTTACCTCTTCTTGTAAATCTGCGACTTTCCACATTTGGAAATCTTTATTACCCGGATAAAGGCATACCAAGAACATATCTGTTACTTTTTTTCCGTAGTTTTTCTCTATGAGTGCTTTATATGTGTTTAGTTGAAGAGAATAATGCCAATAGTTTGTGTCTGGCAGATGTTCAATACACTCGGTTGTCGAGAACTTCAGAAACGACGCGGTTTTTTTAATTTCTTTCGAGCGTTTCCAATCGTAGATCATAAGTGTTCCGTCTGGATTTTCAAATACCATATCAATCGACCCCGCAAATTTCAATTCTTTATCCCACACCATCCATTCAGTGCGATATGGTTTAAGATTAGGGTATGCGTTAACAAAGTTCATAAAATAGCCGTATTCTACACTCTCGTTATTTCGCGGACATCCGTTATAATAACACTCTATGTCATAGTGTAGATTTGTTCCTGCACTAGATGCTTCGTCGCAATTTTGCTGCCACCCTTCTTTAATCTCGTCCGGGCTTTTCCCATAATACTTACTTTTTTGCCAATTTTTACTTTTCATCATTCGTTCTATAATTTTATCAGCGTCGAACTTTTCAAAATGGGAGTGATTCCACGTTGTAACAGACATATAATCACTATCGCCATCAATCGTATAAATATGTGGGCCTTCGTCAAACGAAATGTGTGTGTCGCGTTCGTGTGGGTT
>Ga0209630_10002012_pt1 | contig 20388 bp, 21 predicted proteins | sample COG_01_FD_184745 | JGI IMG/M metagenome (GOLD analysis project Ga0209630, IMG submission 184745) | Pelagic Microbial community sample from North Sea - COGITO 998_met_01 (SPAdes) (version 2) | ecosystem: Environmental > Aquatic > Marine > Neritic zone/Coastal water | place: Helgoland, sampling... | reverse complement strand
CAAAGATGCGGCGATAGCATTTTTAAAAAACGCATAACGGGCACTGTACACTAGAGTAGTGGGCATAAAAAAACCCCATTAAAAACAATAGGGTATCTTTATTATTGGTGGAGGCGGCGTCAGTCAAAAGTAATCAGTAAGTTACTAATATAATAGAATATTAATAATAATGAAGTAGAAGTTGCCCCCAATGTTGCCCCCAGCGATGCTCTTGTGTTTGAAACGCAGGAAGATGCAAAATGTCACTCAGAGTGTTCATGAATTGGATCCAGGATGAGGTGGGGACTACTGCTTTATATGGGCAAAAAAATCTCAATAGCTATCCGCTGAAATTTGCCAGTTTTTAAAGACTAAATTAAAAGAATTTGATGAGTAATTATTTCAACCAAGTTAACTTTATTAAATACTGATAAAGTTATAGTCGAAGAATAGAGAGGTCTTATTTTGAAGATAATAACATTGGAGCTTCCAATCTAAAGCCCATGAGCGAGCAATCTTTCACATCCAAGCTCTGTAACATTCTTGATGAGCGGCGCGGCACGCTATCCGGTTATGATCCAGGTGAACTCGCAGCCATCTTGACAGAGCGTAAGCTATTCCCGCAAGAACATGAGATTCCAGAAGTCACAAATCTTCTTGCGAAGTTTTTCGGAATCCGTAGTGGTCTCATGCCGATTCCACCTGTGCTGCCTGCAGTAATATCTAAGATTGTCTCCCCTCGTTCCGCAAAAACGATACTGGATCCGTGGGCTGGGTTGGGTTCTCTTTTAAGTATTGTTCAACAAGCAACTTCAGCTGAGAGGTGCATCGGATACAACATAAACACCTCAGAGGGTGAACTAGCGAAGACGTTATTTCCCCAAGCTGAATGGACCTTTGGTCAAGTATTGGAATTGCTGCCGCACCTCGATAGCACCGTAGATGTAGTTGTCAGTTCACTGCCGTTTAACGTAAAGACGAATGAATCTTTAGAATTGGTGGATCAGCACGGAATCAAGGTCAAACTAAAAGACACCCTCGGGAACTTGATTCTTGCCGCGGGAATGTCATCCCTTGCTAATAATGGTGTAGGGCTTTTCGTTGTGCATTCCTCGTTCTTTTTCTCAGAACATTCGATTATAAAGCGCTTTCCAGAATTAGGATTCAGCGTGGAGGCTGCGTTTGCTCTTCCTCTTGGATCGTTTGCGCCCTTCACCTCGATTAGCACTTACCTCCTAGTTGTTAATAAAGGCGCGAACAAGAAAATGTTCGTTGCGCAGTTATCTAATGACCAGAATACGAACACTCAAATTATCGAGAACTTCAAAAAAGCTACGGAGGGGGGCACGGTTGAACTTGGGCGCTATGTTGATACTCTTGAGTTTAAAGGGATTGATTCTCTACGTGCAGTTGATTACTTCGAGTCTGCAAGTAAGCAGATCGGGTTTTCTCCAGTTGTTCTCGAAGATCTCGCAACAGAGATCAATCTTGGTCGACATGGGGACGGATTCAACTTTCCAGCAGCATCAAATGCTGTATTTGTTCCGATGATCGGACATAGCGACGTGGTCGACTCGATCGATGAGTTGACGTTGAAGGCGCAAAACTACGCTCAGGTCGTTATCGACCCCTCAAAATCGCTTGCCACGTTTATTGCGCATTCTTTAAATTCTGAACTCGGTAAAAAGATGCGGGAATGGGGAAAATCGGGCACCACCATCCTAAAGTTGAACAAGCAGGCTTTGGGGAAGCTCCAAGTATTCATCCCGGACTTGGTAACTCAACGAAAAATGCTTGAGATTGAAGCACGTTTGTCTGGGGAGGAGAGTATTCTTTTAAGTCTTCAAAACGATCTGACTGAATTACGGCACGAGTTGTGGAGAAACCCTCGGTCTGCCAATGAGGTCAGTAAACGACTGAACGAATTTTCCGTACGATTTTCTGACGATTTGAAAGCTCATGCCAGCATTGGACTCGACCAGTGGTTTGAGACAATTCCATTTCCCATCGCCTCGATTCTTCGGGCATGGCAGGCGACTCCGAGTGATGATTACAAAAGCAAATATGAGCATCTCTTGCATTTCTTTGAAGCCACTGCCGAATTTATTAGTGTCATTCTGCTTAGTGCATTCAGTGGTAATGAGGCTCTGTATGCGCCACACAAGCAGAAGCTAAAGGAGAAGATGGACGAACAACATCTAAGTTTTCAACGTGCAACTTTTGGCGCATGGAAGCTAATTGTGGAATATCTTGGGAAGCAGACTCGATTGCTTCTGCAAGACAGCGGAAAGGAACCAGATGATGCAAACAATGACAGAGCGATTTGTGCAGAGGTCTTTGCTGACTCAACACTAAGGTTACCTAGCCTTCTATGCAGTAAGGGTATTGTAAATGTTCTAGGAGCAACTAACAAAATGCGCAATGACTGGAGAGGACATGGTGGTGTCGTGAGTCAAGAGGAAGCCAAACTGCGCAATGAGCAACTTCTTGGGCAAGTTGAAAAACTTAGACAAGCGATGTCCGACGTATGGGATAGTTCTGTTATTGTGAATGCGTTACATTGCAGGCCGCGTAATGGTGTTTTTGAAAATGAGATTGCAATTATGAAAGGTAGTAATAGCGAGTTCCTCAAAGAATCGCGACCTATGTCCACTTGGCTTGACGTGGATAGTCTCTACATTATAAGTGAAAATCAAAGTAGCGCTTTAAAGTTGCTGCCTCTCGTTCAAGTTGGTGCATCTCCGGAAACTACTAAAAACGCATGTTATTTCTTTAGTCGCACTGAACAGGATGGAGCCCGATTCGTTTCGTACCATTATGCAGATCAACCAGAACTAACCGGAAAATTTCAAGACGCAATTCAAGCTATCAATTTTCTTACAGAAGACTGGGCTATGTCTAAATGACCATTACAAATAGATCATTAGTTAATGACAAAAACAAAAACTCTAACAAGGCACTCAAAACGACGCCAAAAAGCGGTGCGTTTGCTTTAGGCGTTAGGCGTCATTGAGAATGGCAACAGTATTTGGACAAGGTCGAGTTATTTCAAATTTTGCGCTGACTCACTTCAACGCAGCAAAACACTTTTCTGAAAAAACGAGTCAAATTGAGAACGACAATGCGGACCAGCCGTTTGGTAATTTCTGGGAAGAGATTAGCATCTATTGCTCTTCTTCAATAATTACCGCAGCCGCATCTCTAGAAGCACTAATAAACGAACTTTTTATTTCCGAGGGTGAACTACATAACCGAATCCAGGACTTTGATACGTTTTTTTGGGGTGGTGAAGAGATCGAAAAGGCATGTTTCTTTTTCAACCGAAAGCATAAGATCACTGGACTAGAAAGAAAATCAGCACTTGTTAAGTACAAAAAAGCAGTTTCTCTGATGGACCGTTCTCCCCTTTCTAAAAAGGATCCAGAGTACAGTGCTGCCGGCACCCTAATAGGATTCAGAAATCACTTGATTCACTTCAAACCTTTATGGGATGAAGAAAGACGAAATGACAATCTTGAACAAAGTTTAAACGGCCTCTTTGCACTTTCGCCTTTCGTAGACAAAGGCGCGTCATTTTTGGAAAAGAAATGTATGAGTGCGGGATGTAGTCAGTGGGCTGTAGAGACTGTAGTCAATTTTGTTACATACTTTGCCAATAAGTCTGGGATCGATTCTAAAAAGTTGGGTTCGTTTAAATGAGACATTACAACATGACGCCTAACAATCGCATGCAGCCGGACAAATTGCTGCGCTTCGCTTCGCAATTTGCCGCTGATGCGGGGCGTTGGGCGTCAGTTGGGTAGACCTGGAAAGATGAGTCGTAAGTATTCTGAAGAATCAGCGCTGGAAGTCTTAGCAAAGGCTGAGGCAGTTCCGTTGGAACCGTATCCCGGCAACATGGCTGAGAAGTGGAAATGTCAATGCACTTCTTGCGGCCAAGTTATTTATCCGCGAATGGTAAACCTCTCTCGCGGTTCTCGTGCCTGCCGATATTGTCATGGTCCTAATTCAGTCGACCCCAAGGAGGCTCAGCTCGCAATGATTGCTGCAGGCGTAGAGCCATTGGAATCCTATCCAGGATACGATAAACCATGGAAAGTTCGTTGCTCCCGGTGTGGTGGTGAGTCCACGCCAATGTATTGTTCAATCAAGAAAGGTCAAGGTGGTTGTTTCCGTTGCGCGAATGACTATGGTGATGCGCCCGCTCACGTATACCTCGTTCATGACTCTAGCCGTGGCGTGATAAAGATAGGTATTACAAACGATCACGCGCACCGGATGAGCAAGTATCTAAATTGGAACGTCGTTGAATTCTTCCGAATACCTACGGGGCGCTTGGCGTCGGACATCGAGGCTGAGGTGCTGCGCAAGTGGAGAATTGACCTGGGATTGCCGCCTAAGCTCACGCGCAACGAGATGCCTGATAAGGGTTACACCGAAACGGCCGACGAGAGTGGGTTAAACGCTGCATTATTCATTTTGGAAAAGCACAAGCATGTGTATTCTAATGATCGATAGGCGGATGCCGCCCAACAAGGCGCTACACCGGACGGCAATTTCGCCACGCTCCATTGCCGCCGGAGAGCTTGGTCGTTAATGTCTGCTTTCAGGAATAGGAATATTTGTTTAGTGTTAAGTCCACTTTTGGCCGTAAGCTGCATGGGTCTATCGAAGGGACTTAATAAATAAACGGTTTTATGTCATCGAGCAAGAACCGAAAGCAGCTCAGATTGATACCCGGTCTTTTTTGGGAATGAATATGGGATCATTAATCGACCGGTTACTTACGAGCGAAAGCAAACGTCCGTGTATAATGACATGATGTAAAATAATCTTGAGACTCGCATGAAACTCATAAAAATAGTAATTGTATTCGTATGTTTTAATACACCTAATGCAACTGCAGAAACTTTATTTTCTCCTGCATATTGTGAGTTCATCGTCGAATTTCCATCTGATTACTATACACAGACTAATAAATCTGCAGGAGGCAATACAACAACAGCTGCTCGTGCAAGTATCAACGGGACTCTCTCTCTTGCTGCTGAATGCTGGGAAGATTCTCGCTCAATCACATTAGACGAGTTTTCCGAGGGACTCCAATCTCTTGCAAATGATCGAGGCTTCAGTGTAAGCACTGTATCTATCAATAAGAACGGTACTGTTCCAGTAATTACACTAACAGCAACAGCTAAATCACAAGGAAAAATATTTCATGTAAAAATGATTAGCTATTTTGGCTCATTTAGTAGAATGGACTTATTTATCGTTGATATAGAAATGGCTGGCAAATTCGCATTAAAATTTAGGAACAGTGTTAGGATAAAATAATCTCTAATGCTGAAAGCATGTAATTATTGCATAACATAGAGAATCAAAATAGACGTCTACTACATAGTAACCTGTTATTTAGGTATTAACCGTAGCGTCCGCTTTCAGTATAAATCAGCCATTACTTAAGCAAGCTGATTGCTTCTCTCTTTGACTCTAATTCCATGCGCTCAGTCGATTTATGACGCTCAATGGGTTGAATAAAATGGATATTTTAAATAGATATGATGAATGAAGAAGACCTTTATATATTAGCTAATAAAGAAATTAGTGATGATAAAATGATGGAAGGGCTTTGGATTAAAGCCGTGACACTATGTTACGGAGATACAAATAAAGCAAAATACGAATACATTAAACTTAGAGTTGAGCAATTACAAAAAACACCTCTAAATCTTAATCCCTCTTCTTCCAATCCAGAAAGTTTGAAGTCAGAAAAACAAAACTTATATGAATCAGATGATTTAAATCATAGTGATCATAAAAAAATAAAGCCAGAGCTCTTGCTTTCTGATTCAAGCAAACCTAATGAAATATTAACTTTCAATAATAAAGAATATAAACCTATCGAAGATTTTGCAAAAACAAAAGGATATAAGATAGATAATGCGATAAAGATGATAAAAGAAGGATGGTATGAAGGTCGAATTGAAAATGGAAAGTGGTATATTTCTATATCCGCATACAGTAATAATAACGAAAACAAATCAAAAGACATATCCAAATATGGATTTATCTGGTGGTTAGTACAGGGTTGGCTTTCTTTGATATTAGGAAGCATTATTATTCTGGTTACTATGCAACAATCTAAAGATATGCTTGGACCTTATTCTTTCTTATTAATCTATAATATCGTACTAAATATTTTAGTTTTAAAAATGAATAAATATGCTTTTTTAATTGGTACCATCACATCATTAAATCCAGTCTTATGGATAATAAATGGAATTTATTTAAAGCATCGATGGCACCTTCCAGAAGTAAATAAATAGCTTGAACTTGTGTTATTTAATCTAGTCGCAGGATGAACCAGGCGGACTTAATATATACGCGGTTTTAGACCCCCAAGTAAAAAAATGAAAGCCTCTCAGATTGCCACCGGGTCTTTTTCTGAACTTGATTCGTTTTCACTTTCGGGAGCCTTTTTTACTCGCTCAATGGCTGCTTGAAACTGGATGTGCTAACCGGAGGGACTTAGATTATTAAAGGCTTTATGTCATCGAGTGAAAAGCTAAATCTGCTCAGATTGATACCCGGTCTTTTTCAGAAGTTAACAGGCATATAAATAACACTTTGTTGCGAAGTTAATTCATCAGTTTATTCATTAGGGTCACGATACTTTCTGATGTCTTTCCAAACTATCTATAACAAGCCTCATGTGGAGTACAAGTCCATCTAATACGAGTTTCTGATCCTGGTAAGCAGTTGGGTCTACTTTCTTAATTGTTTCTATTAGCTGGATAGTATGTTGAACGGATTCTTTGATCATGAGTATCTCCTTATACTTTGATTAAATATTACACCACGCATGCTCTTTTTAAATCCTCACGATTAGGTAATATATTGGTTTATCGGTTCCTCGATATTGGGTAGGTATTAATAACTATTTTCAAACATTAGAGTTAATAAAAAATACTTCTGTTTACCAGCGAAAGCTGACATTAAGAGATAGCCCTTTAATATACCAAAAAGGGGAATTAGAATACTTCCATTCCCTTTTATCAGACTCTAGGTGATATAAATTTCATGGAAAGCCCCCCGAAAGACATTGACCTTGATTTCAGACCAGATACCTATTGGCCGAAATCATTAACCCCTGATCAATTGATATCGCGTATTCGAGGAAAAGTGCGTCAAGATATGGCGCGGCAAGTATTCAGTGAAAAAGGGTTTACAGGGCTCAGCGAATTTATTGCGCGCGAAGAATTGGGAGAAGAAGACAGGGCTGCGTGGGGGGCGATTCATCCGATGTTCATGGGAGGGGAATATCTCCCACCTTCAGATGACGGTGAGGTCGAGATTGTCAGAATAAGTTTGCGGTCAGTGACCGGAGACCAGATAAGTGTGCGGGCAAAGAGAGAAGGGGAAACAGTTAAATACAGAGTGGTAAGTGAATACGAAGATGATGAGGATATGCACTATTTGCAGCCATTCTATGAATCGAATGGACCATTAACATTAGGCAGGCTGGTGAGTCTGATAGACGGTTCAGAGATTCCAGGGGATATATATTCGGGAGGCTTAGTGGTCGCTAGTTGGAACGCGGGGTATGACGGCAGTGGCAAGGTTGACGACAGCATTAATTTTGTGTCAATAGATTCCCCATTTTATCCGGAGCTAAAAACGTACTATGAAACCTTGTCAATTGGATGGCGTGAGCAGAACACAGACCCTGATGATGATGATGATGATGATGATGATGATGAGTCTTGAAACTTATATTTATATGTTTCCATCAAATTAAAGCCAGTTAAAATTTTTCATAAAATAAACAATCCAGAATCACTGAAAATTGATTTGGGGGCAACTCTGGGGGCAGGTTTAAAACAAGCAATAATTAAACTGAACGATATGAGTAAGATAGTGATGCGCTTAAACTTATACTAGAGAAGTGCAATCAGTTTAAATTGACCTGGCTCTGTTGAAATGTCGCCCAGTCTTTTTCCGTAAACTGCGCAAACGAAGGATCGTTAGTCTTAATCACATACAAGTTTAGCAGTTTGCCTTGATTCGACTGGCTTGAAATCCCTTCCACCACGCCTCGTCCTTGTTCGCGTAAAAGGGATCTGAAGAATACCGCTCTTTTAATCGTATTAAGGCCAACCGCTGTCGCTCCACTTCCTCCGGCGGAAACTGGTAGACGGGCTTTTCCAGCTCTTGCTTTGAATGCTTTGTCATTTATTATCTCCCCTTTTTCGTTTTCAAAATTGCCTGTCCTCACCCGTAAACCTACGTACCAAGTAACTAAGGAAAGCTATCCTTTACATACGTTACATCTGCGTTACAATTAAATATAGACCCTTGCTTTGGATTAATCAACTATGACAGCAACAAAAACTTCAACTTTGAATTTACGCATCGATCCGGCTGTGAAAGATGCCGTAAAAATAGCTGCTGACAAAGATCATCGGAGCGTCGCTAATTTTATAGAAACTTTAATACGTCAGCACTGTGAAAAAGTAGGGATCAAAATCCCAACACAGCAACAATTATTTGAAGGTAAAGATTAATGGACTCTAAGTCACTCAAAGTCCTGATTGAAGCGGGAGCAATTAAGAAAATCCGAGTCATTGGTGATGGCAGTCATTTCTATATGGAAATATTGACTCAGGGAAGTTCATCTATTGTAAAGACATTAAAAGGTAAATTAAAAACATGGGCGACTCTTGATGCAGCAGCTAAATGGATTCATTGCATGGGCATCGGAACGTTACAAGTTGAATTAGAAAAGTGGCAACCTGGCCAACGTGGTTTCAAATTATCCTAAATAGATTATGTATCCAAAAGATATGATTTATAGATCAATAAACGATCATATGACAACACATCTAAACTTTAATCTCTAAGCGGATAATTACATGTCCCCATAAGTTCTAGGAATGTGAAACGACATAGAGCCATCGATGATAAATGAACTTGGCAGTCATATTGTGGACGGATGCTTGATGATGCAATAATGGAGAGTAGTGAGACACACCAGAATCTAATGATGCAACTGTTGTCTGTCCCTGCTAAAGCATCTGGTTTTCCTAAAGTGGTCTTTGAATTATTAAAGTTGCCAGAAAAAGACCTGATTTTAAACACAATATTAATCTCTGATAGGATCAGAGTAATTTAGATATATTATTAGTCAATTATATTTGACATTAAAGACAACTGATTCAAAGTAGATTGAGAATTACAGAACAACAAACACTTTTAATGCTTAAGGAAATAAACATGAAACATGTAACAGCACTACTATTAATTTCTTTAGTTTTTTCATCTCAAAGCGTAGCGGATGAATGGTTCAATAGTGGGCCAAAAAGTTATGATGATTGTATTTTAAAATCCATGAAGGGTATAAATAGCGATAGAGCAGCTACGCTTATTGCACGTTCGTGTTTGAAAAAATTTCCTCGTAACGCTGAAAAAAAGGATAAATCACGACTTTTGACTAAAGAAGAACTTGCTAAAGTTGGTGGAAAAGCACAGGCGAATGTTTATGTCGATTCAGCATCTTTTGAAGGTGATATTTACAATGGTAACAATAACCTTATTATAGATGAATTGATTATAGGTGTTGTTGCAAAAGCAGGAAAAATATCAAATACGCGTGAATATAAAGTAAGTAAAACTGTTAATCCTTTATCTTCAAAAAGTTTTCTCATAACAATAATAAAGGAAAGTGATGGTTCTAATTATTCTTGGCATTTGATCGAAGCTCGCGGACATGCAGATTAAAAATATAAGTTATTAGTGAGAACTATTTCATCAGTCCCCACCTATTTTTTGATTTTCCGTTGACTCTAATGCCATACGCTCAGTCGATTTATGACGCTCAATAGATTCTTGTAGCAGCTCTGTCCTCTGTGCTTTTACAGTGACTTCCGTCTTGTCATTCCACTTAAAATTGTTCTTGAGATTAAATATCGCGCCAGATGGGTTATAGCCTTTAAGCAAGCCGCGTTCAACGGATTCTTCAACTCTAGACTTAGCTATCTTCACCGTGCAAGAAAATTCGTCTCTATTAGAATAATCAATGAGCGATTGTCTATCCATAAATCCTAATGTTAATGCCATGCCTGTAATCGTTGATGGTTGATTCTTCTCTTCACACAGAGAAAAATATTTATCTATCTCAACTTGCATGTCTTCTGGTGTTGCGAATTTCAATGGGCGACCTGTTTTTTTACTCAAAATAAAACTCCGCTTTCATGTGTTCATAGTTATCAGTGTAAATTCAATATCTAGTCTGAGCAATACAAACAAAATAAACACGAAGTAGTAATGTTTCACGGTAACTTGGTGTGGAGATTGGCACTAACTTCTCTTTTCTTGCTTCTTACTACTCATTTCCCGCTTCCCACTTCCCGTCTTCCATTTTCCCGCTACCATTGTTCTTGATTACCTACTTCCTACCTTCCTACTGAAATGAAAAGTTAAAAACACACGGGATCATCTCGATCAATATTCTGTACCATTGCATTACCTTTTCTTAGTTCTGTTGTTATCTTGAAGTTCTTACCGAAAAATAAATTAATTGGATCGAAAACTTCTTTCTTAGTTAAATCATTAAACTTATCCGAGAATATTTTCTTAACATCTGATACAAACTTTGAATACTTACCAAAAGTTGGTCCTGTAGTATCTTTGTTGTAGTTATACGCTAGCCTAGCTCTGTAACCATCGTACTGACCACCTGTAATTGTGAAATAAATCATAAGTTTTGGAATGCCACGCCATTTAAAATCAGGCATTACTTTTGAACAAACTGCTATGTGTTGTCCGTCCGGCACTTCCTCCCATGAATCACCACCAATGGTAAAGGCACATTCATTATTTGTTATCGTTGCATTGATTTTCATACCTGAACTCTGAGTTTCGTGTTGACGGTCTGATTCAATTTCATCAATCATTAATTCATGCCTCCATGAAGATTTTCAGCGAGTTTTATTTTCTGCTCAGGAGTTACCTTGCGCTTTTTACGAATACCCAACAATTTCAGGTTATTTAAAATTAAGTCCGGTAAATCGATGTTTATCCATGCTTCACCATCGACGATGACAAATGCTGTGGATTTATTTGTTTGATCGTTAAAAGTATCTTCTACAGGGACTTCTAACCTTGATACGAGGCTGTTTAACTTCCTTTTCGATAGTCCTTCATTCATAGCGGAGGGATTACATAACCACAGATCAATACTTCTATGATCAAACATTATGATCCTGCAAAATTTACCAACGATTTCATATTCACCTTTAATCTTTTTAATTGCAGAAGGCGAGACAGTCGGGAAGGTTTTTAGCAAATCACTCTTTCTCACGATTTAAACCCGTTTAATTGCGTTTTAGAAACGACTGCTCGAGCCTTTTCAAGTTCTCTAACTAAGTCGCAGATTTCTGCTTCTGATTTACCGGCAATGCGAGCGTTGTTTAGGAGATCAATTTCGTTGGACGGCCAGCCAACTGCCCGTGCACCAAGAGACACCGGCGACGGAAATGTGCCCTGTTTAATATGTAGATAAATGCTGCTGCGTGATAGCCCTGTAAGAGCCTTAACGTCTGGAAGCCTGAGAATTGAAGTAACCATGTTTGAACCTCTTTAGCCATTATTAGAAGTTCTCATTTTCAAGGAGCTTCAAACGCTCGCAAGAATTAATATGCTGACATCATAAATATTTTAACCCTCTGATTTATTTGATTTTTATATGAATTTAGCTGTGGATAAATAGGGCGTTGTGTTAATGCCCTAGGCTGCTTGTACTATTTTTTTGACTTAATCCCAGCAAGTGCATGTCTTTTGATAGTAGCAGCAGATGGAATACGTCTTCCTTTTCCAGTTATATTTGCTTTCTTTAGCTCTTCTCGAACTACTTCAGATATTTGATCAATACTAAGTTCAGGCTTTTCTCTATGAATGTTAATCGCAAACTGTCTTGCAATGGGTTCCCAACCATTGTGAGATTCATATTTTATTGAGTCTATCCAGTCAGACTTTTCGATCATCATCAATTCAGTCTCAACCTTAGCTAAATCCATATTGAGTGACTGCTCCATCTGTACCTGTGATACAAGTTCCTGAGTATCATTATCCTGCTGGGTTTGTTTTAATCTAAAAAGTTTATTTTGAATTTCAATTTTTTTACAAATCAACATCCAATGTTTCTTGCCTCTTACAAAACCTTCCTGTTCAGGCTTATTAACACCGTTAACCGTGAAGATATCATCATCAACCTTTCTATTAAGTTTATTAAGGTATTCAAGATCAACCGGCTTGGTTGATATGTCCTCTTCATTAAGCATGTATCTTAATAAATCAGGAATAAAATAAATTACCTCAACTTCTTTCGTCTGAACATTCACACAATGTTCTTGTGTACGAACACCAGGTAAATACCTTTTTCTATCTTTCCCTTCATCATCTCTCATTCCCTGAGCAAGCATATTCATATAAATAGCTTTTCTTTTTGATGTGAGAGACTCGCTCGTCGCACCAGTCAAGATGAGTTTTATTGCATCGCCGTATGGTGCCCATAGAGTTGGTGACAAACTGCGTTCTTTTTTGATCATGTATTAACGTTCTGGGTTTAATGTTTAATAATAAAAATGATTTAGTAGCATTAATATTGGATTATACTGGATACTAATACACGTTTCAGTTGTATAGACTGCATGCAGCTAAATAATCAGGAAAGGGAATGTTTAAGGATAGCGACTTTCTCTCAAACGAGCCGGTAAGAACTGAATTTAACTCTATTTATGGACAAAAAAGAAAAACAAAAACTCAGTGAAAGTGATATTTGTAACCTGTTTATTACTCCCAACATAGTAGATGCAGGCTGGAATCACGAAAAGCAAATTCGCACCGAGGTCACGCTTACCCCTGGTCCTGTAGTTGTGCGCGGCAACATGTGTTCACGCAACAAGAAAAAGATAAAAAGAGCTGATTATGTCTTGTATTGGGAGCCTGGTGTCCCTGTCGCAGTAGTAGAAGCAAAAGAAAACAATAAAACCGTGAGTCATGGAATACAACAAGCCCTTGGTTATGCTGAAATACTGGACGTTCCTAGTGCCTTTAGTTCCAATGGGGATGCGTTTGCATCGTATAATAAATTGCCTTCTGCTACAGAAGAGACTGAAACGGAACTCCCACTGTCATCCTTTCCTGATCCGATAACCCTATGGTCACGATATAAGTCGTATCGCTCAATAAAAAATGAATCCGAAGCACTAGTCATTGAGCCTTATCATATAGACCCTTCTGGAAAGGAGCCGCGTTATTACCAAACAGAAGCAATCAACCGAACAGTTGAAGCAGTCGCAGCAGGTCAAAATCGTGTGTTGCTCGTCATGGCTACTGGCACCGGTAAAACTTACACCACCTTTCAGATAATCTGGCGTTTGTGGAAAGCCAGAAGAGTAAAACGCGTACTTTTTCTAGCGGACAGAAATATTCTGGTCGACCAAACTCTAGTTAATGACTTTAAGCCCTTCGGCTCAGTCATGACTAAAGTCAAAAACCGTGAAATTGACCCTGCGTATGAAGTTCATTTAGCTTTATATCAAGCACTCACTGGTCCTGAGGATAAAGATAAAATTTTTAAGCATGTTTCTCGTGATTTTTTTGACCTTATCGTTATAGATGAATGTCATCGCGGAAGCGCAAAGGATGATTCAGCGTGGCGAGAAATTCTTGACTACTTTTCAGACGCTGTTCAGATTGGTTTGACTGCAACCCCCAAAGAAACTGAATACGTCTCGAGTATTCATTACTTTGGTGAGCCTGTGTACACCTACAGTTTGAAGCAAGGTATAGAAGATGGTTTCCTCGCGCCCTATAAAGTGATTCGCATCGATATAGACAAGGATATTAATGGATGGACACCTCCACCAGGGATGAGAGATGACTTTGGTGAAGAAATAGAAAGTCGCACCTACAACCAAGCCGACATGGACCGTATTCTCATACTCAACGAGCGTACCAGGCTGGTAGCGAATCGTGTTATGAAATTTCTAAATGCAACTGACCCTTATGCGAAGACTATTATTTTTTGTGAAGACATCGACCATGCAGAACGTATGCGTAAGGCGATTACGAATGCGGCAGGGCAAATCGCAATTGATAATTCAAAGTATGTCATGCGTATCACAGGAGATAGTCGCGAAGGTAAGGCTGAATTGGATAATTTTATCGACCCGGAAAGCAAATTTCCGGTTATCGCAACGACATCAGAATTGATGACGACTGGTGTGGATGCAAAAACCTGTAAATTGATCGTGCTCGATAAAACAATCAAATCCTTAACCAACTTCAAACAGATTATCGGTAGAGGGACGCGTATAGAAGAAGACCATAACAAGTATTTCTTTACGATTATGGATTTCAAAAAAGCGACTGAATTATTCAGAGACCCTGAATTTGATGGTGAGCCAGTTGTTATCTATGAGCCTGGTGATGATGACCCGCCTGTCCCGCCTGATCCTGATCTTCCTGATGGCCCAGACGAACCGGATGATGACGAAAGCGGCGGCGTGAAAAAGATACGTGTCGGTGGCGTTGATGTTAGGATTATTGCTGAAAGAGTCGAGTATCTTGGGACTGATGGTGAACTCATTACAGAGTCTTACCGAGAATATTCACGTAAACAAATTAAGTCCGAATTTGAATCACTGGATGATTTCTTGAAAAACTGGAATGAGGTAAGAAAAAAACAAGCTATCATCGATGAGTTAGAAGAACACGGTATTGTGTTTGAAAATTTAGCGGAAGAAATCGGTAAAGACTATGGTGTGTTCGACCTCATTTGCCATATTGCCTATGACCAACCACCACTAACGCGTAAAGAGCGTGCCAATAACGTCAAAAAACGTAATTACTTCACCAAGTACGGTGACCAAGCAAGAGAAGTGCTTAACGCCTTACTCGACAAATATGCAGATGAAGGAATCGGTACATTTGAAAGTACAAAAGTCCTCAGGTTAAATCCTTTTCGTGAGATAGGCACGCCAACGGAAATTGTAATTGGTATTTTTGGCGGTAAACATAACTATGAAGAAGCGATACATGAGTTGGAACAAGAACTATATAAAAAGGAAGAATCTGCATGAGTAATGTATCCGGCATCATCAAATCCATTCAGGACATCATGCGCAAAGATGTTGGTGTCGATGGTGATGCGCAACGTATCAGTCAATTAGTCTGGATGTTTTTCCTGAAAATATTCGACGATCGTGAAGCAGAAATCGAATTACTGGAAGATGGCTACAAATCACCCTTACCAGAACCACTACGCTGGCGTAACTGGGCAGCCGATCCAGAAGGTATGACAGGCGATGAACTTGCCGAGTTCGTCAACTCGAATTTATTTCCCACACTTAAAGAAAAACTCAACATACAGGGCGAAAGCGGTAAACGTGCATTACTGGTACGTAATATATTTGAAGATGCCTATAACTATATGAAAAATGGCACCCTGATACGACAGGTGATTAATAAAATCTGCGAGATTGATTTCAACACCAAGGATGACAGACACACCTTCGGTAATATTTATGAACAAATCCTGAAAGACTTACAAAGCGCGGGTAATGCTGGAGAGTTCTACACGCCCAGAGCAGTAACAAAATTCATTGTTGAAATGGTGGCCCCTCAACTTGAAGAAACTGTGCTTGATCCGGCTTGTGGTACTGGCGGTTTTCTAGCCTGTACGATTGATTACAAACGTGACAACTTTGTTAAATCCGCAAAAGACGAGGAAGCATTGCAAACATCCATTAATGGCGTTGAAAAGAAATCAATGCCGCACATGCTCTGCACCACCAATATGATACTCCACGGCATCGACACGCCGACGAACATTAAACATGACAACACACTCAGCAGACCATTACGCGATTACACAAATAAAGACCGGGTTGATGTCATCGTTACCAACCCCCCTTTTGGTGGTATGGAAGAAGACGGCATCGAAAACAACTTTCCCGCCACTTTCCGTACCCGCGAGACCGCTGATCTATTTCTAAGTCTTATCATTCATCTATTAAAAGTAGGTGGTCGCGCCGCTGTGGTTCTCCCGGATGGCTTTCTCTTCGGTGAAGGAATGAAAACTCGCCTAAAAGAAAAACTCCTTGAAGAATGCAACCTGCATACGTTGGTGCGTTTACCCAACTCTGTTTTTGCACCCTATACTAGTATTAAAACGAATATCTTATTTTTAGAAAAAGGCAGTCCGACGGAATCTATCTGGTATTACGAACAGCAATTACCAGCTGACATCAAAGCATATAACAAAACCAAACCTATGCGCTTTGAAGAGTTTGAAGCCTGTATGAAGTGGTGGGGTAATTCCAAACGTAAGGGCCGGAAAGAAAATGAAGTTGCCTGGCAAGTGAGTCTTGATGAAATCAAAGAACGTAATTATAACCTGGATATAAAAAACCCGCATGTTGGCGAACAGGTAAACCATGACCCGGAAGTATTGCTAAAGCAATATGACGAGCAACAACAAAGCATTGGTAAGATTCGTAATCAACTTAAAGATATATTGAGTTCTGCGTTATCGGATAAAGGTAAAGCTTAATCATGCTGGATGTGATTATTGACAATATAGATGTTTGGACATCAGCACAAACACCAAAAATCTCAGGCGGTAGGGGGAGAAGTAAAAAAGGCACACAGACTGCCTACGGCATAAAGAAATCACGCGCACTGATTTTGGAACTCGCAGTGCTAGGCAAGTTAGTGCCGCAAAACCCTAATGACGAATCTGCCAGTGAACTCCTAAAAAAAATTGCAGATGAGCGAAACGACTTTATTAAAAAGGGAAGAATCAAGAAACAAAAACCAATCACGCCATTAAGTGAAATAGAAAAAGAAATTGTACTACCGAGGGGTTGGGCAGTTGAAAAATTCGGAAACTTAGCGATTATTGAACGGGGAGGTTCACCTAGGCCAATTAATTCTTACCTTACAAATGATCCAAACGGCCTCAACTGGATAAAAATTGGTGACACAGATATAGGCGGAAAATACATCCACTCAACTGCCGAAAAAATTATTGAAGAAGGATTATCAAAGACAAGGATGGTGTATCCAGGAGACTTCTTATTAACTAATTCGATGAGTTTTGGCAGACCATACATAACTAAAATAAAAGGGTGCATTCATGACGGCTGGTTACGTATAAGTCCAGCAACTTTGGTCGACAAAGATTATTTGTACTGGTTGCTTTCATCACCCTATGTAGTCAATGCCTTTAAAGATTCAGTTTCCGGAGCAGTTGTGCAGAATTTGAATTCTGACAAAGTGCGTGAAGTTGCGATTTTAATTCCACCTATAAATGAACAACATCGCATCGTCTCCAAAGTTGATGAACTCATGGCCTTATGTGACCAACTGGAACAAGAACAAACCGACAACAACGCGGCTCACCAAACCCTGGTCGAAACTCTGCTCGGCACTCTCACAGAATCAGTCGACAATAAAGAACTACAAGAAAACTGGTCACGCATCGAAAACCACTTCGACACCCTGTTCACCACCGAACACAGCATCGACCAACTCAAACAAACCATCCTCCAACTCGCCGTCATGGGTAAACTCGTCCCCCAAGACCCCAACGATGAACCGGCGAGAGTCTTATTAGAAAAGATTACCAACGAAAAAAAACTATTAATTAAAGAAAAACAAATAAAAAAACAAAAACCGTTAACGCCAATAACTGAAGATGAAAAGTTGTTTGAATTGCCTAGTGGTTGGGAGTTTTCACGCATAGGAGATGCCTCCTTATTTTCTGAATATGGTGTGTCTGCAAAAACATATGATGACATTGGTGGGATTCCCGTTTTAAAGATGGGGGATATTCAACAAGGACGAGTATTACTAGGAAGGCAGAAAGAAGCCTCTACAGACTTTGATGGTATTTCGGAACTCATGTTAAAGCACGGAGATGTTCTTTATAACCGAACTAACAGTGCAGAACTGGTTGGAAAAACAGGTAGGTTCGATGGTGCTGATGACAAATATTCATTTGCATCTTATTTAATCCGAATTCGCTGTAGCGAGAATAACGTTACATCAAAATATCTAAATACATTCATGAATTCATCACTATTTCGTAAAACCCAGATTGAACCACATTTAAAACAACAGTGTGGGCAAGCAAATGTGAATGGCACTGTTATGAAAGGAATGATTGTAGGCATACCTCCTTTAGCAGAACAAAATCGAATAGTCGTAAAAGTCGATGAACTTATGGCTCTATGCGATAACCTAAAAGTAAAAATCAACGAAGTACAAACCACCCAAACTCACCTCACCGACGCCATTGTCGAAGAGGCAGTTCGATAACTAATTGCTATGGCTGTATTAATTGAAGCAATATCAGTAGTGATTAAAGTCGACTCTATTTTGCGTGCTTTTGATGATTTTGAAGAATTTGAGAATATTATTCCCAATAAAACGCTATGTTCTGATAATGAAATTGTACGCGTAGGATTCATGGTTCCTGATGATGTAGAGGCTTTTATCGATAAGTTAAAAGAGTATGACCTTATTTATCTTGATAGTGAGTTATCTATTGATATTGCCGTTGTTGAACAACGCCATGGACTGACAACAAAGTGTGAGTGGTTAGAGTTTGGGCATATTAACTTATCGGAAGATGGACAAAGGATTGCGACTGCGCGATTAGTTAACAGTAAAGAGGGCGATCTATTTATGCCAGACGGATGGCAGTATGAAAATTCATTAAGTTCTACGTATGGTTTTGTTCCAACTGAACATGTTGACAAGAGCCTAGAATACCTGAAACATGAAAATGGAGTTGATGTATACCTTAACTCAGTTACTGGCAAAGAAGTTTATATTGGGCGTACAGGCGAGTCATAATTTGACAGACACCTAAATTGGACTATCCGTGAATCGAAATAACTTCTGCTCCTTTTTTAAGTTTATCCAAATAATCTGCCCATTCCTGCATCATTATTTTTCTTTCAACCAAATGTGATGTCCGATTGTATGCACGACCATTTGGATCACGAACAGCATGTGCTAGTTGATGTTCTATAAAATCTGGACGACAACCTAATACTTCATCAAGTAACGTTCTTGCCATAGCCCTAAAGCCATGACCGGACATTTCTTCTTTAGGTATCCCCATCGTTCTGAATGCGGCTAGTATTGCATTGTCACTCATGGGGCGCTTTATCGAACGTTGACTAGGGAACACATATTGACCATTCCCTGTGAGTATTTTTATCTCCTCCAATACCTCGATCGATTGCTTGGATAAAGGAACGATGTGTGGTGTATTTGTTTTTGTCACGGTGAATCGCCATTCGGCATTTTCTAAATCGATGTCACTCCATTCAGCTTGTCGTAGTTCACCTGGGCGAACGAAAACCAGAGGGGCAAGTCGAAGAGCACACTTAACAACCGGCGTACCTTCATACTGTTCTATCATTCTGAGTAGCGGCCCGATTTTATCGGGATCTGTTATTGCGGCAAGATGGCTTTTTGTCTTAGGTGCTAGTGCTCCCGTTATATCCGTGGCGATATCCCTGTCCGTTCGTGAAGAGGCGACGGCATAACAGAATATTTCACTACAGTTTTTCAGTCTCCGATGTGCAGTTTCATTTGTACCTCTGGCCTCTATTTTTCGGATGCAATCGAGTAACTCTTTAGGTGTTATTTCAGAAATAATTTTCTTACCCAATGATGGAAAAATATCTCGCTCTAATCCACTGACAATATTCTTTGCATACTTCTCAGATAAGGTGGGCTTTTTTTGTTTGTGCCACTCTCTGGCAATTGACTCGAACGTATTGGTTTCTTGATCTAATCGGTGACGCTTATCTAATTGTCTAGCAGCACTGGGGTCTATTTTGTCAGCAAGAAGCTTTCTATTATCTTCAAGTTTCTCTCTCGCTCTTTGTAGAGATGTATCTGGATAGACTCCTAATGACAAACGTCTTTCTTTTCCATTAAAGCGATATTTGTGGCGCCACCATTTTCCCCCTTTAGGTGAGACCTCAAGATACAGTCCTTTTCCATCAAATAAGCGTTGGGTCTTGTCGATTGCCTTTGTATTTTTGATCTGTGTGATTGTGAGCGACATGGGGGCAACTGTGTATTGGAAGTTGAGTTGCCCCTAATATTGCCCCCAGTTGCCCCCGGTTGTCAAGAGAACGTAATGGACGGCTTAGTACGCAACAAATGCCTGAAAGCCCCTAAAATAAGAGGCTACAGGATGTTGTTGGAAGTTATCGGATGCTAATTTGGTGGAGGCGGCGGGAATCGAACCCGCGTCCGCAAATCCTCTGCCATCGGATCTACATGCTTAGCCGAATCTTTAATTTAACTCAATGCTACCCGACC